>Ga0193752_1000776_pt1 | contig 28967 bp, 17 predicted proteins | sample H1c1metaG_FD_144924 | JGI IMG/M metagenome (GOLD analysis project Ga0193752, IMG submission 144924) | Soil microbial communities from a riparian zone of the East river system, Colorado, United States - H1c1 | ecosystem: Environmental > Terrestrial > Soil > Riparian zone | place: USA: East River...
GCCCGGTACGTTTTCGGCAATATCGATGCCCTGCATCATTTCATGTGCAATCTGCTGCACCTCGGGTCTTTTTGGATCCACATTTTCAAGGCGTGTCAACACCGTATCAAGGTCCATGGGCACGACCATTTGCCTGAACTGGCGCTGCATAGCCTGTTCGCTGAACTGTTGCGACTCGAACAATTGCGGCCTTGTTCCCAACTGCCCGATCTTAAGTCCCACGAATCGGCTGATAGCACAAACGGCCCTTGTAAATGTCTCTATCTTGTCTTTGAAATACTGATCTTCCGGATTGCATGTGTTAACGTGGACGAATTTAAAACCACGTCTTTTAATAGAAGAGGCCGTCATAAACTGTCCACACCAGGTATCCGTAAGCCGGTTTCCTTTATCGTTGATGGGACCACTCCTCGTGCAAAAATGCAAAATGGGAATATCTTTAGGCATGTAATTTAAAAAAGTCCCTACCGCTACTTCCATTCCAAAGGTCATATTTCCTATCATAATACCCTTCACTTTTTCCTGCAGGAAATACTCTGCAACTTTCCTGCCTTCTTCAACGGTGCTTACGCAACCAATATCGGTCAGTTCTTTTGACGGAACAATCAGTTCCAGCCCCGGAATTTCTTTGAGTATGTTTACACAACGGTCACGCATTCCTTCCGCCCAGTTATCTCCGTTCCATGCGTCCCAGTTAGACGGTACAAACCCAATTTTTGTTTTTAATAATTTTCTTTCCATCTGATTTCTTTGGTTGTTACTGATTAAAGATTTTGCGCGTATTTAAGTGTTTACCCACCATCGTTCTGACTGTCGTTGTAAGATGATCGCTATCCAATCCCTGAAGGGGGTATTGTTCAGCGGCGCTGCAGCTTTTGCCGTATTGCACGACGCCCATTTTTTTAAACTGGCATTTCCATTCATTTTCCGCAATGACCGAAGCGACCAAACTGCCCAGTCCGGATTGAACCCAATGATCCTCATAAGTGACAACCACCCCTGTTGAACAAGCTTTTTCGATCGCATTCAAATCCAGCGCAGTCGGACAGGAAACATTCAGTATACACACACTAATATTTTGTGCTGCAAGGGCATCAGCGGCCACGACCGCCATATAAACCATAGTACCGGTCGTGATGATAGCCCCATCATTTCCCATTCTTATCCATTCCGCGCTTCCGTACGAGAAAGAATATTCCTTTGAATAATACGGATCTCCTTTTTCATTTTTTAATATGGGTATTTTGGAACGGCCCATCGCTACCACAAAATTCCCCGGAGTAGAAGCAATGTACCGGATGACCCGGTCGGTCTGGTTCGCATCAGCTGGAATAACCAGTTTATATCCCGGAAGATTCTGTGTCAGAGAGATATAATCAATACACTGATGTGTCTTCCCGTCTTCTCCAACGTCCAATCCGCAGTGTGTGGCAATGAGTTTTAGAGACGTTTCATTCACATCATTCATCCGGTGCTGCCCATAAGTCTCATCAATACCGAAGACACCAAAATCGAGAAAGAACGGAAGTATGCCTGAACGGGATAAAGCGCCTGCAACAGTAGCAGCATTGTGTTCCTGTATTCCGCATTCGATAAACTGGGCAGGAAAATCGTTCAGAATATTTCCGGTTTTAACGGATTCCAATAGATCGCAATCCAAAACAACAACAGGAGCGCCGGCATTACTTTTTATGATATCATATATAGCCTCCCCCGCGGCAGTTCTGCATTCCACGGGTTTGTCGGTTTTATATAATATTGGAGTTCCAGGGTCTATTGTATTCTCAACGGGATTGTTTTTTTCATTTGCGGCGACTTGTAAAATATCGAGGTTGATGTTCTCACCATTCAGAGAGTCTATCGCCGCTTCAAATTGCGGCTTTGATAAAATACGACCATGATATTCATAATTATTTTCAATGGCGAAAACACCCTTTCCCATCACCGTATTCGCGAGGATGGCAACGGGTCGTCCATCGGGAGAAATATATCTAAGGGCTCTGTAAATCTCATGGAAATTGTGTCCGTCTATTGACATTACGTTCCAGCCAGCCGCTTCATAACTTTTCCCGATATCCACGGGCATTATTTCGGCTGTTGTTCCGGATGCCTGGAGTTTGTTCCCGTCTATAACGGCGGTCAGGTGCGACAAACGATGTTTCGCTGCGAATAAACGTGCTTCACCAATTTGCCCCTTCTGTTGTTCACCGTCTCCCATCACAACAAATACGCGGTTGTTCTTTTTTTGAAGTTTGGAAGACAAAGCAAATCCGCAACCCACAGACAACCCTTGACCCAAGCTGCCGCTGGCCCATTCCACGCCGGGAACCTGAATACTAGGATGTCCCTCAAAAATGCTCTTCCCTTTTCTGAAATTTGCTATTGCCTCCATGATATCAAAGAATCCTAGATTGCCCAATACCGCATACAATCCGGGTGAGGTATGACCATGGCTCACAACGATACGGTCTCTGCTTTCACTGTATAAATTCTGTGGCGTGGTACCCGCGCAGAACCAAAGCATCAGGTAGATATCAAGTGAGGATAGAGAACCGCCGACATGCCCCGATCCCGCCCGCGTGGTCATGGATAGCACATCTCTCCGTATCTTCTTTGATAAAAGAACGAGCGTACGCAGCGTATCGTCATCAATACTTTCTGCCTTAAAGTTTCTTAAGCCTGCAACTTCCATATTGTTGAAATATGATATCACTTCAATGAATCCACCTTCTTCATGAATTCTTCTATTTCTTTCTGTGTACTTAATACTCCGATCTCAAGTTCGATTTCTTTGGCCTCACCCGCTTTCAGGTATTCAAGGGAACCGTTTTTCCTGGCTTCCACCCTACCTGTCGGGTTACAGTTCCCCGGTTCCATTGCTACAACGTATTCGGTTTCTCCCATCATTTTCCACTGCGAGAACCTGGGTAACTCGGACTTCTTGTATTGGATATAAACTCCAAAATTCAAGTCGGGATTTATGATTCCGCAACACGTCATTCCTGTTTCATCGGTCTTAAAATCATGAAAGAATAATTGTTCTTTCTCATCTTTGACAGGAAGTTGCATTTGTCCATACTCCCGGATTTTCTCCACTGATCGCGGATTGGCAGGAAGAATTTCTTTTGAGTTAGTAATCAACCTGCTTTTTTCATCAATGACCGGGTAACCGATATTAAAATGATAAAGGATCATCAGGGGTTGATCGCTCAGTCCCTCGTTCAACACTGAGTCATGGATCTTAATGAATTTTGCGCCCAGCGAAGTTGTCACTGTTCGCTTCAAAACCAGGTTTTCGCAGTGAAGAACCGATTCCCGCATCCGACCGGAAATAGTCATGATGAAATCATCTCCCTTCCACTCTTCACCGACGCAAACCTGTTCCGCTGCCATGTTGGAAATCCTGCCATGGAGACCAAAATGCCGTTTACCAATAACGGGATGACCTTCTTCACAGGATGGTCCTGCATTGGACAATCCACAAGTTGTAAGTAATCCTGCGAAAAAAGTTCGCAACCATTCCGAATCCCTTGATTCATAATAGTCGGGGGAAACTATACCTGTTTTCGAAATATAACTGAACTGGATGCCATTGAACTCTGCCCATGCGACATCCATTCCCCTACCGGGAAGAACGGTGAAAGAAAGGCCTGATCCTGTTCTCACATCTATCGCCTCAATGCCTTTGGCCTTGCCTTCGGAAAATAAATACCGCTTCAGACCAGCTACCTGCGACATATCGCCGATTCGCTTTTGTAAGAACTGCCTGTTCATATGTAAACTAATTACGGTGTCGTTTTATAATTCCCTGGAATCTCTCGAGCGAAAGCAGGCAGCTCAAAATTCAAATTAGATTTGATTTGCAAAAACGACTATTCATCCAATTTCTGACACTACATTAACAAAACGTGACCTTTTAAGTGAATCAATACATCAATACAGTAGTTTTGTGAACATTAATTGGAGCAATGTGCACCTGGTAGCGTGAATATTCCATAAATCAGAAATTGGAACTCAGCTGACTTTATATCATTGACAGATGAGGGTGAGGATTTGGGCATAGAGTAACTAATCTGCGGCAGTATGTTTTTTCCTGTATTCTTTGGCTGTAAGGCCTGTTATGATTTTAAACTGCCTGGTGAAATGAGAAATATTATTGTACCCTGTGCTGTAGCATATCTGTGTAATGGTTTCATCGCTCGTCGTTAGCGCCTTGCATGCATTTGAAATTCTGACTTCATTTATGAATTGTGAAAATGTTTTCCGGGTCCGTTTTTTGAAATATCGGCAAAAGGAAGAAACGGACAGGTTGGCCTGGTGTGCAATTTCTTCAATATTGATCTCTGTTGAATAGTTATCCGTAATAAAATTGATCACTTTGTTGAAGCGCTCTGTGTCGAGAGGGTTCATCTTGCTCACATATCCCGGACTGGATAATAGTTCGTAATCTTTTGTTTTGGCGATGAGGTCAAGGGTTTTCAAAAACAACATAAACCTGTTGATTCCATTGGCGCCTACTACTTCCTTTACCAGGCTGGCAATTTCGTTGTAATCCTCTCCTGTTACCCTCAACCCCTGGCTTCCGAGAGTAAAAAGTTTCTTGATGTGTGGGAATTCAGGAAGGTCAAAAAAGCCTTCGCCAAGTGCATCTTCGAGGAAATGGATCACGTACGCATCTACATAAAGGGTTTCATCGCCTTTGTAGAAATCTTTGTCGTTTTTCCACCTATGCGGCAGGTTGGAGCTGATGAACAGCAGATCTCCGTCATTGAAATTTCCAATATGGTTGCCCATAAAGCGGATGCCATAGCTTTTTTCCATCAGAACGATTTCATACTCGGGATGATAATGCCAGGGGTATGTATTAAAAGGCATGACTTCCCTTTTTGCCGAAATGGAAGAAACGCATGTTATCGGTATCTTTTCTAATTTTGGTCGCATACCAAGTATTAAACTCTATAAAATACCTATAGCCTCAATTTTGAGAACAGGCATAGTTCTATTGTGTAAAAATCTTTTAAATGAATTCTTTCCCAACATTTTCTTGCCATTTCTTTTATTTTGAACCAGTGCTCTGAAGAATAATCATTTCGCTTGCCAATGGTCGCTCAAGGCGGATACTGATGCCTTCGCGTATCAACAACTCTCCTGCAGCTTCATAAGAAAGCATCTGACTGTCAAGTTGCACTTTATATTTCTTGGAAGGGTCAATTCCTCGTGGATAGAAAACATACTTATCCGGATCGCTTCCCGATTTTTCGGCACTGGTTCGGAATATCGCAGACACTGAAGTGGAACGGTCAGGTTTGGCATACTCCAGCACGCACCAGGGCGAAGTCTTCAATAGGGGCAAAAACGGCGTGTGATGGAATACCTTACCTCCGATCATTGTCGGGCGGACTACTTCATTGTAAATTTTTATATAGTTAGTGATCTTTGTTTTCATGTATGGGGTCAGTTCATCTAACGATGGAGCAATTCCACGGAATATAATCCGACTGAAGGTGTGGCGAAGCTGGCTCTCCAGATCCCCATCAAGAGTATGTTCACCGACTTCTGTCCCAAAAGTACGTAAGAGGATCTCTGGCGGCAGCGACATGGAAACACCATTTAGGATTTTGATGCCACGTGGCAAACGCATAAAGTCCGACAATTCAGTATTGTGAAAACGCGACATGGTACCCCAATCGAGGCGACCACCACCTCCTGCACAATTCTGAAATACCAGGTCAGGAAACTCGGCTCTCAGGCTATCGAACATCTTATAGAAGTTTTCAAAATATCGCCACATGAGGTCTTCCTTGAATCCTTTGTACAGTCGGTTTGGTGCAGGAAAAATATTATGATTGTGGTCAATCCTGTACATATCGAGTTTGAGGTCACGGACATACCTCTGTATGGTTTCCTTTTCGAACTGCATCACTTCCGGCATGGTAATATTCAACGCACGGCCATTTACAATCGGTTGTCCATCACGTGTGAGAAGCCATTCTGGATGCTCTTTTTTCAAAGTGCTGTTAGAACCGGCTGCTTCGACCTCGATCCAAAGACCGAATTTCATATTTTTTTTATGTGCGTACTCGGAAATGGCCTTGAGTCCACCTCCTTTTTCCATCCATTTGCCATCTCTCCAATCCCCAACATTATTAAACCAATTATTAGGTTCGTTACCATACCAGCCTGCGTCGATCACATACATTTCGGCTCCAACCGATTTTGCCACATCGATGTCTTTGTTAATATCAGCCACGTTCTCGCGATCAACGAGATAACCCCGATGGTTTGCTTCAATTTCGATATGACGGCCAGGAATTTGTTTAGGCATCACAACATTACGTACATGGTCATGTGTCGCTTGCACAATGGCATCATCATTATCCTGAAAAAGCGCCATGTGCACTGAAGGTGTGGATATGGTTTCGCCGGCATCAAGAACTCTTAACGCTTCATCGAATCCACTAAGACCCATGGAAAAAAACAAAGATGCATTTTCAGGGTCACTAATGCGGCTGTCGAAGGTATATTCATAATTTCCGCCCCAGGCCAGCTCACAAACAAAGGTTTGGCCGTTGCAACGGTTCCTTGCCCAGAAAGCAGGACGACCCCAACTTCGTTCCGTTTTCCCGCCATTCACATTTATTTTGCCTTCTGTAAGCTCCGAGAAATAAAAATCACCTTCGTGAACGAAGTCGAACGAATGGGTATAGGCTACAGTAAAAGGTGATGCATACTCTTTAGGCAAATGTTCATCGATACGATGTTTCCAGAGCAAACCCGCCAATGGAGCAACGTCGGTTATAGCTACGACAGTTTTGTTAAGGTTGGTTATTTCGAGCCAGCGGATCATAAATGGGCTGCCGTCAAGACGTGTATGTACTTTCACCCGGATACCTGCAGACTTACTTAATAACGTGACTGTGCTGTGTACTACTTCAAACGGGTTGTTATTATTATCGGTTAATGCCCTCCAGTGGGATGGATCCGGAGAAATATCAGCGCTTTGCCATTCGTAAGTTCCGGAAAGGTCTGCCTTGTTAATAGACAATCGGAAGCTTTCGGCAGGCTCATCCGAAGTCAATTTGAGGTAATCAAAGTGCATTTCGGGCCAAATCTGGCCATTGGAATTCCAGTAGCGGGTTACGAAACGACCTTCGATTAAAGCCTCGTCCAGAACCAAACGGTCGGTCATGCTCACCATCCCGGGTTTGTCGCCCTGACGAAAAATAAACCTTGATTTGGATGCAGACGATTTGGATGCCTGCTTCAAAGGTGTTTGGGCAAAGAGCGTGCAAATTGCCGTGACTAAAATCCAGGTGGCAATGATGTGTTTTTTCATCTTATTCTACTGATTTACTACCCAACAGGATAAACATTTGAACTTCTCAATTCACAAAAATTTCATCTATGAGCAATGCGGCTTTGGTTTTCTTGTCCTGGTGCCAGTCAGGAAGCATATGCAGCGGCCGGGCAATAATTCTAATCAGTCCTACTTCTGTTGGATTAAAATTGCACTCTGCAGGCAATATTGCCTTGAACTCCATTTTCTTTGGCTGGTCGGAATTCATAGTTGCCAGCAATTTTAAATGATGCTGATCGGGGCCTCCCCAGACCTGGATCTTTTCGGGCGGAAAGATGTTTACCGAGAAATCGTACAAGTAACTTAATGTAACGTTAGAAACAACAACGGGTTTGGAGAAATACAAATTACAATCCATGTCCTTATTGAGAAAACCGACCCATCTGCCACTAACAAAATTAAGATCGCTTTTTTCTTTGTCGATAAGCGATCTCGCGCCATTCGCTTTATACGATTCGATTGGCGGGTTTACTAAAGAAACACTGTCGGGCGAATAGGTGCGCTTAAAATAATAATGTTTTGCCACATCACTGCTGATCCAGCCCTTCCTGAACGCCCTCGCTTTTATCTGCGTGTTGGTGCTGACAAATAAGGTTCCTTTATATTCTGGCGACAAAACGCTGTCCGGATCTTTTCCATCCAATGTATATTTTATTACTGCCCCATTTATATAATGTTTCATTTTTACTTCGAGCGGACCAGTGGTAATCACATCCTGCTCATTATCCAGTATAGGAGGCGTCAGCTTCAGAATAGTCGTATCACCACTGTTGCCTACCAGGAAGACTATTCCTTTATTCTTTTCTTCCAGTTCCTTTGCATCACCAGGAGTTACCTTCGTATTACCCAGGTATACATATTTCAGTTTAGGAAAGGTCGATACAGCTACAAAATGGGCTTTTTGAACTGCGGTACCAGACAACGATAAGGATTTGAGTGAAGGAAGCGAGCTGAGTGCCGCCAGGGATTGTCCGGTAAGACCTGTGGAATTGAGATTCAGCCTTCTCAGGTTCCTGAACTGTTTCAGGAATTTCAGACCATCATCCGTCATCGGCATATTTTCAAGACTCATGTCCACAATATTTTCACGTAATGGTTGAAGCTCTTCAATAAACGAATTTTTAAAAAGAGTAGCGTTAAAGAACACCACGCGAAGGGCAGGTGAGCCTAATGCCAGGGGGATGATCAGCCTGTTGTTATTACTGAGGCGCTCCAGCTGTTTTTTGTCGGGCATGGGGAGATCATAAATCTCTTCGGGGTTGGAGGCAAAGATTTTTTTAGCAATCATGTAAAGCGTATCCGATCGTGAGAGCTCACTTACTTTTTTATCAAAATCCGATCCCCGGCTGATCCAGCCATGCAAAACAGCTATTTCTTGATCGGTAAGTTGAGTTTTCCCCGAGGGAGGCATGTGTTTTTTTGCCTCCACCGGCAGATTAATGCGCTCCATTAAAAGACCCAGACTATTTTTAGTACTGTCCCATAATTTTCCGTTTTTCCCTCCTTTTATTAGCAGTTCCTTTGTCTCCATTATCAGCTGTCCCTTCGCCTTTTTCCCGTTGTGACAGGACATACATTTTACCTCCAGTATAGGATGCACCAGGTCAGCATAAACCAGCGCATCTTCAAAGGCAGGCGGTTTCTGTTCTTTTTCAGGTGCAACCGGAGCAAACACAAAATTTTCTCCATGAGTGATCACGGAACCGTAGTGTCCGGCGATAACGATAAATATGGTAATCAGTACGCCTGAACATACCGACGCTATTTTTGTCTTAAAAAAAGTATTTCTGAAATAATAGAGAATAAAAAGCATGAACGGGATAAAAGTACCGGCCCATTTGTGCCAGAAGATGGATTCGGGATCATAATCACCAGTTAAGGAGAGAAATAGGCCCATTATAGCGGTAATAGAAGAAGTAAAGGCCGCTGCCAGGAGAAAAAAATCGATGAAATCGGCATACCAGCTGTTCTGCCTGAATGAAGCGTTCGAAAACAACGCAATTACCGCCACAACCAACACAAACACTATCGGGAAATGGAGAAACAATGGATGCACCCTGCCAAATACCTGCAGCCATACTGGGACGGTTAACCTGTTTTCAAAAAGGAGAAAAAACAACAACAGGGTATTGAGGCCGACGAGTATGGAGAACAGGATCCGTTTCAAATGGCAATAGACTGTTTACATATATTATAAATAATAGCTCAGGCGAGAATGCCATCCACAACCTTTCCACTAACATCGGTAAGGCGGTATCTTCTTCCCAGGTGTTTAAAGATCAGCTTCTCATGATCCAGGCCCATCAACTTGAGAATGGTTGCCTGAAAATCGTGAACGTGAACGGGATCTCTGACAACATTGTATCCCAATTCATCGGTTTCACCATACACTATTCCGGGTTTGACGCCTCCACCTGCCATCCAAATAGTGAAGCTGCGAGGATGATGATCCCTGCCGTAGTTGTCTTTAGTGATCGCTCCCTGACAATAATTGGTTCTTCCGAATTCTCCTCCCCAGATAACTAATGTTTCATCGAGTAGCCCCCTTTGCTTCAGATCGGTAATCAATGCTGCAGAAGCCTGATCGGTATCCTTGCACTGGCTGGCCAATTCTCCTGGAAGATTAAAGTGACCATCCCAACCCTGGTGATAGAGTTGAACAAATCTTACGCCGTTCTCTGATAGTTTCCTTGCAAGGAGACAATTGGCCGCATAACTACCAGGTACCAGGCAATCGGGACCGTATAATTTGATGATCGATTCGGGTTCTTTGCTAAGGTTGGTTACTTCCGGAACGGCGGTCTGCATACGGAAGGCCATTTCATATTGCTGGATCTTTGTTTTGATTTCCGGGTCTCCGAGTTCCTGGTAAACAGATTCGTTCAGCTCCGCAATCCTGTCCAGCATTCTTTTCCTGTCGGGTTTATCTATTCCTTCGGGATTGTTCAGGTACAGCACAGGGTTTTCTCCACTGCTGAACTGCACACCCTGGTGAACAGAATCCAGAAATCCATTGCTCCATAGCTTGGAATACACTCCCTGCCCGTTGCCCGTTCCCTTGGACAGCAACACACAGAAGGCAGGAAGGTTTTTGTTGTCACTTCCCAGTCCATAACTCAACCACGCGCCCATGCTTGGGCGATTCCCCACCTGTGCACCCGTCTGAAAAAAAGTCAATGCCGGGTCGTGATTGATGGCTTCTGTGAACATGCTTTTAACAATGCAGATATCATCAGCAATTGCAGCAGTATAGGGAAGCACTTCGCTGATCGTAGCGCGGGCCTGACCGTATTCTCCAAAGCCGAATTTGGTTCCTACCAGGGGCAACCGGGCCATGCTGGCAGTCATTCCCGTAAGTCGCTGGCCCTTTCTTACAGATTCAGGGAGATCTTCTCCGTGCATTTTCTGAAGCAGGGGTTTATAATCGAAAAGATCAAGCTGTGAGGGGGCTCCATTCTGAAAAAGATAAATAACCTTTTTGGCCTTCGGTGCGAAATGAGGAAGACCCGACATGATCGTTTCTTCATCCGGCCCCGAAAAAAGATCGGGGATCAGCAATGACCCCAGGGCTACACTTCCCAAACCCATGCTTAGCCTTGAAAGGAACCTCCGTCGGTTCAAGTTCAGGCGTTGTTCAAAAATCTCTTTTTGCATATGCCTGCGGAATTATGATTTGGTGATGGCTTCCTCCATATTGTAAATAGTATTGATGGTTTTCATCAATGCGGCAGTTTTGGCCTGATCGAGATTCGGAATATGTTTATACTCTCCGCTATTGAGAATTTTCTTCGGATCGAGCTTGCCGTTTTTAAACAGCATCAATTGTTCTTCGTAATAGGCGGTCAGTATTTTTTTCTCGTTATCCGAAGGTCTTCGGCAAATGATCTGTCTGAATGCATTTTGAATATTGGTCCCAGCGGCAGATTCCTTTGCGATCATTTTTTCAGCCAGCACGCGGGAGGCCTCCAAAACCATGGGGTCGTTCATCATGACCAGTGCCTGGAGTGGCGTATTTGTACTGAATCTTTTTACTTCGCACTGATCCCTGTTACTGGCATCAAAAATAATCATAGAAGGTGGCGGAGCGGTTAGTTTGATAAATGTGTAGATACCTCTTCTGTATAAGCTTTCACTATGATCCTGCCGGTAAACGGCAAGCGCCCCACGTCCCGAAGACGAGGCCTCCCATATTCCTTTCGGCTGGTAAGGCTTCACGCTGGGGCCGCCAATTGTTTCGACCAGCATGCCGCTGCTCGACAAAACCAAGTCTCTTATCAGCTCTGCAGGAAGCCTCAGCCTTGGACCACGGGCCAGATAAATATTTTCGGGGTCGGTACGGAGCTTCTCATCAGAAACTTTTGTTGACTGGCGATAAGCGGCGCTCATCACTAATGTTTTCACCAATCGTTTGACATTCCAGCCTTTTTCCCTGAAATCTACTGCGAGCCAGTCTAACAACTCGGGATGGGAAGGAAGTTCCCCCTGCATTCCGAAATCGCCGGCCGTTTTCACAATGCCTCTTCCAAAGAATTCTTGCCAAAGATGATTCACATATACCCTGGCGGTTAGGGGATTGCCAGGTGACACTGTCCATTTTGCGAGGCCAAGCCTTGACTTCGGAAGGGATGCGGAATCAAATTGTAAAATGGATGGAGGGGCCGACGGCCTGACTTCAACTTTCGTGGGCTGGTCATACACCCCCCTGTCCAGTACAAATGTTTTTCGAACGGTGTCCCTTTCCTCCATCACCGACACGATCATATCACCGGTGTCCTTTTTATTGATAAATGACATCAGGTTTTTAATATCATCGTCCTTGACAGTAATAAATGGTGTTTTGGCAGGTTTTGAACCCACGACAATGCCTTCAAATCCTATTTCCTTTGAATTATTAAAAAAAGCAAACAGACGATAATAGTCCTTCTGGCTGACCGGATCATATTTATGATCATGGCACTGGGCGCATTCGATCGTCATTCCCAAAACACCCTTTGAAAATGTTTTGGTCTTGTCGATAACGTATTCTACCCGGTATTCTTCCGGAACCACGCCGTCTTCTTCCGTGTACTTGTGGTTTCTCAAAAATGCGGTTGCCAGTTTCTGTTCCTTAGTGGCACCTGGTAACAAATCACCTGCAAGCTGCCAGGTCAGGAACTGATCATATGGAAGATTTATATTAAATGCATGAATTAACCAGTCCCTCCAAGGCCATTGCGTCCGAATGTTGTCATCCTGGTATCCGTAAGAATCAGCGTAACGCGCAAGGTCAAGCCATTGAATCGACATTTTTTCGCCGTAGGCTTTTGAAGCGATCAATTCATCCACCATTTTTTCATAGGCTTCCGGCGAATTGTCGGCCAGGAATCTATCCATCATATCGATAGAGGGAGGCAGACCGGTGAGATCTAACGCCACTCTTTTCAACAGTCTTTCTTTGCCGGCTTCTTCATTGGGTGTCAGACCAACACGACCCAGTTTATTTAAAACAAACTTATCGATTTCGTTCCTACTCCATTTATCATTGCTGATTTCCGGGAGTGGTCTTCTGGTCGGCGCAACAAATGCCCAGTGTTTCTCATACTGCGCGCCCTGTTCTATCCATTTCCTGATAAGCCCTATTTCTTTTTGATTCAGCAATTCGAAATGTGAATCCGGGACAGGCATCTGGTAGTCCGGATCATCAGAAGTTATCCTCTTATAGAGTTCAGAGGCTTCAGGATTGCCTTTTACAATAACAAAAGCTTTATCATTCTCCTTGAGGTGTCCGAACGCAGAGTTGGGGTCATCGAGCCTCAGGTTAGCTTCCCTTTTATTCTTATCAGGCCCATGGCAGGCAAAGCATTTATCGGAGAGGATGGGCCGAATATGAAAGTTAAAGCTGATGTTCTCCGGCATATCTGCTCCCCCACCTGCTGTCCTTTTGGAATTGCAGGAAAACAGTGTTATCAGCATTGCCGTTGCCGGCAAAGCGAAAAATAAATCTCTTCTCAACATGCGCTTATATTTACTGCTTACTATAGTCACATACCCCATCGCTGGCTCTTTTCCTCAACAATGGCATCCAACCAGGAAAGGCATTTTTTAAAAGCAAAACCCCTGCTATTATTTTATTTTATTCTCCGTTAATTCTTTCGAAAGTATACTCAAATCTGATCGGCAAAAACTACTATTTATCCATTTTATGACACTACATTGACACAATCCGACATATTAATTGAATCAATACATCAATACAGGTGTGTAGAAGTCATATATGATCGATAGGATAACAAATACAGAGCCCGTAGCATTTAAATATCATTGGACTGAAGTTTTTGTGGATGCAATTTTTTCACTTATCTCATTTAACAATGATCTTCCTTTTTCAACATCTGCAGTGATCTTAGCCGGATCAAAATCCTTCTCCGTTAAAAAGACTTTGAGATGACTATCAAGCTTCGACATAAGCGCTTTAATATCTTTATTCGCCAGTGTTTTTGTTTGCTCCCTCAGTATCCTGATCTTTTCAAAATCAACTATTCCTTCCCTCATCTTTTCAAACCGGACGCTGCTGTTACCTCCGGGGTACATCATAAAACAATCTCCTGCGGGAAATACGAAATGGCGCGCATCACGCAGAGGATCTGCGGACCACGCGTCATAAGCCCATCGTAAAAAGCCGCCATAACCATGAGCGGTAGTGTACCACCCCATCCATCTTCCTTCCACTGGAGGGGAAAAAACAAAATTGTTTGGATGCGCCGGAGTACAGGCAACATACCAGGTCGTAGTGAAACCCTTTGCGGAACGTTCCTTTACATTTTCGACCGACGTAGCCAGGTCAACATAGAGGCAATAATCATTAAGCAATTCTTTAAGTTCGTTATGCCAGTGTCCCGCATAAGTTATCTTCCAGTCTGCAGAATGCTTTCTGATCATTTTGATCGCGTCAAGAGTTTGCTGAAGGGGGTTTTCGTTGATACCCAGGTAGGATTTCTCTAACCATCCTTTCTTCTGTAAATGACTCTTCAGATCGGTAAGAAAAACGTTCCAGTGCAGGCTGAAGGTATCGGAGGACGGAGCCCATTTTTCATAGAGGTATTTACCATTCGCTTCATTCAGGTATCGGAAGCGGGTTTCCCAGGGTACGGGCGTATAGATCGTAATTGCATCATCAATGCCGAGGTCGAGGCAGAGTTGTACATATTGATCAAATATTTTATAATTGAATTTCCAGTTTCCGTTTTTTTGTTTCACCCATTCAATCATTCCACCTTCGGCCAGATACGAATTATCGGCCCACGGAGAATGTACTGCATAGGTGGTAATGAATTTTCCTCCTGCGTCAGCATATATTTTTAAATGCTGCTTAAGTAATACTAAATGTTCCTCCGACCATGGTTCGATATTGTTGTACCACGAAACGGCCCAGGGATTCTGCCAAAGGTCGAGGCGATGTTTCCAATCATGTGGTTTTGGCAATACCTCATCCTGAACTTTAACCGACAACGTTAACTTTATCGAGTCTGTTCCGGTGTGGACGAAAATATTTCCTGTGTAAATGCCTTGTGTTGCGCCCGCTGGAATGTCAACAGCAACCCAAACTGATCGTACACTTTTTGCCGGGACGTCGAACCGTTCTATATTTTCAAGACGGTCGGGCATGAGGAAAGCCTGTTTGTACGGAGATGGCCCGCAGTCCACAGTATCTGATGAATAAGGATAGTCCGAGATCACATAACGGACCAATTTAAGACTGATCGCATCGTTGTTTAACTTATTTCCAGCTGCATTCCTGAACTCTCCGGTAGTGAAATTAATTTGTTGTACCGTATCACGGGCCCATACGAGTATGTTGGTACTCAACCTCTCTCCTTTCCAACCCACTAATTCAATACTATTTGTTTTATTTTTTATCTCGGGCACTTCAGTCCTGAAATACGACTGATCGGTTGAAACGAACGAAACCTGCAGGCCTTTTTCTGTCTTCAGCCATGCATTGGGATTTCGCGTACTGTCAAATGTAAATTCTTCCTGATAGTGTCTATAGATTGAAGGAACTTCAGATTGTTTCAAAGTTGCTTTATAAGATTGAGCAAAACTGTTACTCATTAAATTGGAAAAAAATATAAGACAGGCAATAAGTCTTGTCATTCCAGTATTGTTTAAATGAAGGAACAGGGATAAAAAATACTCGTTCCTGCGTAGTTTGTTACTAAAATTTGTTACCAGCCCGGGTTCTGCGACAACGACGCTTTAGACAACTGAACCTGTTGCAATGGAATGGGATCAAGATAGTGTTTGGGAAGGAACTGTCTTGATGCAGCTGATTCGACTTCGATAAATCCGTCTTCATCCACCTGGATGTCTGCTCCGATAATCAGATCCGGGTACCTGGTCTCATATTCCGTTCCGACAAATTTTACGCCCCTAACAGCTTGCGGAAGTACAGTCTCCGCTGTTTTCCACCTGCGAAGATCGTCGCGACGGAACATCTCAAATGCGAGTTCGACAGTGCGTTCCCTGCGTATTTCTTCACGCATGTCGAGACTGTTTGTTGTCGCAAATGCATTGCTTAGTGACGGCATACTTACCCGGTTGCGTGTCAGGTTAATAGTGCGGTCCAGGTCTGCATCGGAGATCATATTATCTCTTTCAAACAACGCTTCTGCAAGTGTCAGCAATGTCTCTGCATAATGGAATTCTTTAAAATCATAATCGCCCAGGAACTGAGTGGCTTCAATGGTTTCACCCAGAAATTTACGGATCACATAACCTGTGGTCGATCCGGAAAAAACAGGATAGGTAGGCGTTAATAATCCACCCTCATAGAATATATCGGTACCGGGTACAACAAATGTTTGAGCCATCCGGGGATCACGATTCTGAAATTCACTGGTAAGGGTAGCATATCCTTGGAACAGGCCCGACTGTTCTATAGGCAGACCATCTGTTGCGAGGTACATATCGGCCATGGCTTTAGTGGGAACGATCGCATTAAACCACAGATTCCTGGTCCAGTTATGAGTCTGCCGCAGTGCATAATACCTTTTTGCCAAGATCACTTCTTTGCTGTCATCTCCTGGAAGTATATGCAGGTTTTTGTAACTAAGCGGAGCCATTTCATTGTACAATTCATATTCTCCTGAACTGATCAGTGCTTCGGCAGCACTGATTGCTTTATCAAGGTAAGAAGCTGCATCACCATCACCATGGAACTTTGCCCATGTGCCCTGGTACAAAGCTACCCTCGATTTTAATGCCAATGCGGCACCTATTGTTACACGTCCAACCTCATCTCCAGTTAATTGGCTTCGTAATGGAAGTTTTGCTATTGCGGCATCGAGATCCTCAATAATGAAATCGATGATCTCTACTTGGGTGGATCTTGCAGCATACAATTCTTCGGACTCCACACCAAGAACTTTGTCAATTCTCGGAACGCCTCCAAAATTCTTGACCAGCTTCCAGTAGTTATATGCCCTGAAAAAATATGCATCTCCGACAAATCGATCGATCTCTGTGCCGAGTCCTGATTCTCCTGCCTTTTGCAGTAAATAATTTGTACCGCGTATCCATCCGTAGGGCAGATCCCAGGCATCTGAATTCGCCAGTGCAAGAAAGGATCCGTTGCTGATCGGAACAAAGACGGCACCGGGCCCTGCACCATAACCGATATCAGAATTGGCATCGGTGAATTGAAATGCATCCTGCAGTGAGAAATAAAAGTCATTGGCAGCCAGGTTGAAGTCTTCTGGCTTATTCCAGAAAGAGGCATCAGACACCTGTGTTTCAGGCACAAGATCCAGCTTCTGGCAAGAAGTAACGACCACGGCCGTTACAAAAAACAATAATCTATATATTATAAGTTTCATATCTCGTGTATTAAAAGTTAACATCCAGACCAAAGGAATAAAAGCGTGAAAATGGGTAATTATACCCGTCTCTTGCAGACTCGGGATCCCATCCACCTTCAACTTTATGTGTTTCCCAAATATCCTGGCCACTTACATAAATCCTCGCACGGGAGATAGCCACTTTCCTGGTTAACTGTTCGGGAAGTGTGTAACCGATCTGAATATTCTTCAGGCGTAAGTAAGCAGCGTTAACCTTTTGCATTGAAGAGGGCTGATAGTTCCAATTCCGTATTTCCCCATTACTGAGTCTTGGAAGTTGTGCATCGGGACGATCCGTGCTCCATGTTTTCCCGTAGTAATATACAGGAGGCTGTATCCACGAGTAACTGAAGGGCATTGAATATTCACCTTCTCTGAATATGGTCCTTTTTAATACGCTCTGGGCAAATACAAGAATGTCGAAATTTTTAAACTTTGCACCCAGGTTTAATCCCAAGGTATAGCGTGGAGTAGCAGAGCCCATATTGACAACATCTCCATCGTCGCCAGCTTTGGTTGGATCGCCGTAGAGGCTTATCTGGCCATCACCATTCAAATCCTTAAATTTAGCGTCTCCGATGCCAATATCATTTGGCACACCCTCTAACTGCTTATAAGCATCCAATTCTGCCTGGTTTCGTATCAGGCCATCAAATTCGTATGCAAAATAGGAATCGATTGGATATCCTTCCCTAACCTGGTTATACCCCAGCACATAACTGTCCGCTCCTTCATATCGCGTAATTTTATTCTGTGCGTCGCTCAAGATGACCCTTGCAGAATAATCCAGTCCGCCAACTTTGTCAGCCCATGCAATTGATGTTTCAAATCCCCAGGTTTTCAATTCACCTGAATTCGAAAGAGGAGCAATTGCACCAAGAAGAGCAGGATAATTTACCGGCATCAGCATGTCCTTATTCACCTTAACAAAGTAGTCAAATGTGAAATTCAATTTCGACTTTAACGCAGTGACATCAATACCAATATTGCGATTGGCCAGTGTTTCCCATGTCCTTCCTGGTGAAGCCAATGTATCGAGTCTGACGGTCAGATCCTGCCTGCCTGGGCCGAATGGATAACCACTGGGTCCGCTGCCCGGCAGCAGAAGCAATTGCAGGAAATCGTAATATCTTATACCTTCTTGGTTTCCTGTTTCGCCGTATGAAGCCCGTATTTTTAAATCATCAATAAAGGTTGCTTTGTCCATGAATTTTTCGCCGGAAATACGCCATGCTGCTGAAATCCCGGGAAATAGACCCCATCGCTGATCAGGATGAAATCTCGAACTCCCATCATAACGGAGATTTCCTTCAATCATATATTTGTTATCGAACGAATATCCGATGCGTGAAAAAGCGGAACGTAAAGTATAGGCCACTGTTGCATCACTTGTTTGCATATCTCCGGTTGCGAGGTTAAGGGAAAATACTTCATCTGAAGTCATGCCCGCGCGGTAGGCCTGGAAACTACTTATCCGATTTTGTTCCTGAGAGACACCGGCCATGATTGATATGTCATGTTTCCCGCCAAATGTTTTTGAATATTCGGCGAAACCAGTGAAATTCTTATAAAGATCCTCTGCGTTTTTTCTATAAATAGACCCTTGTCCGAAAGCGGCACCTCTGTAATAGACAATTGTACCATCCCATCTATACAATGGAAAAGGTCTAAGTATGGAATCATTTTTTTGAGTCCTGAAGTTAATACCTGCCTGAGCGGTTAATTTCAGTCCAGGTAATACATCCGCTACCAGTTTGAAATTCGTATTGATATTTCGCGTACGGTTGTCAGAGGGAACGCCTTCTTTGGCAAATGCAACTGAATTGCCCCATCCACCCTGGGCGTAATACTGCCCCTGCGCATTGTACACGGGATGGTTGGGCATATTTGTAACTCCTGCGATAACCATGTTTCGTGAACCTGTTCCAATTTCAGTCCTTACCTGGTCGTCATATGACATATTTGATTCAAAACGAAGTCCCTTGATAATAGTATAATCATAATTCATTCTCAGATTGTAACGTTTGTTATCATCTGGGGCATATTTCAGCACTCCTTTCTGATCAATGATACTTCCTGAGAAATAATAAGTGGAATTATCGGAACCACCCGAAAGACTTACGTTGTGTTTTTGCTGGAACCCTTTTTCAAAAGTTTCGGCGATCCAGTCCGTATCAAAGAAAAACAACTTCCAACCCTTGTATATAGGATGGTCAATTGGATTTGGATCACTGTTCCTTAATTTTTCAAACATCTCTTCAGTATACATGGCTGTACCGCCTGCATTGATGTTGGCCTCATTATCCATTTCTGCGAGCTGAAGGTTGGTTACGCTTTTCATCAATCCAGTCAACTTCACCGAAGCAAAATTATTATTATAGCTTACACGCGGTGTACCACGTCTTCCTTTTTTAGTAGTGACCAATATCACACCTCCTGCGGCTCGGGCTCCATAAATAGATGCCGCCGCATCTTTAAGTACCGTAATCGAAGCGATGTCTTCGGGATTAATCAAATCGATATTGCCGCCGGCGATCCCATCGATCATCACTAAAGGAGAATTTCCTCCATTAACTGAAGAGTAGCCTCTTACGCCCAGACTGAACCCTTCATTGCCCGGTTCGCCTGAACCACGTTGTACAAGAACGCCTGGAATGGCACCCTGTAAACCGGCAAGCGCATTTGAAATCGGTCTTGACTCAAGCACTTCGCCACTTACCGTTGAAACCGCGCCAGTCACGTGTTGTCTTTTTCTCGTGCCATAACCAATCACCACCGTTTCATCAAGGCTGTTTAAGGCAATTTCCAACGAAAGATTCATTGTAGTTCTTCCCTGTACAGACTCTTCAAGATCGAGATAACCCACAGAGCTGAATATAAGAACCGCGTCGCCATTAACACCGTTCAATGTAAACTGTCCATTGTCATTTGTGGCCACGCGTTTGCTTGTCCCTTTTACTGTTACAGTAACCCCTGCAAGCGGTTCACCTGTCTCATTCAACACGCGTCCCATAATGTCGATGGGGGGTGGAGGAGGTTCGAACAATGGTTTATTTACGACCCCGGATTCAATCATTTTTTTTCGCAGGCTGATCGTTGTGTTCCTGATCGAGAAGGTTAAAGACTGATTTTTCAGCACTTCTGTCAAGAAAGTTTCCACGGGCTCTTCCTTGGCAGACACGGTCACCGGGTTGGCGGCACGGATCAGATCGTAGTTGCCAACAATCACATAACCGGTCTGACGCTTAATATTCTCAAGAACTTTTTCCAGGGGAACATTCCTCCCGGAAAAAGTTACCGTTTGGGAATAACCATGCGCCCATAATTGCAGGTTAAAACCGAACAGAAATAACGTGATAAGTTTCATAACACGCAGTGTTTTGGTAAGCCCCATATCGCACGGGGCAGAAATAGCATTTAATTGCATACTTTTGTTGCAGTTTTGGGTTTATAAATATGAAGCTCTAATCGTAAAATCTTTATATGAGTAACCCATACAATTGCCGTCACGCCTTCCCGCGTGACGGTTTTGTTCGGAACCCCTTTATCTCAATTGAATTTTTATTTTTTTGACACCGTTTTCAGGAAGGGCTATTATTAAAATGCTGGAACCTTGTCACTTCATCATAAAATCGCTTCTCACGATAGTATCGTTAATACTCGTCCATCCATTTTATACCGCACATTCATATCAGATAAGATTTCCAGCACCTGCGACAGGTTAAGATCGCGGCCTATTTCTCCGAATATTAAAAAGTTAGGCACTTCGTTTTCATACAATACTTTTATGTCGTACCACCGTGCGAGCTGCCTCAGGGCTGTTGACAGTTGCATTTTATGAAAGTTGAATACCCCGTTCTTCCAGGCGATGGCTTGATTGATATCTGGATTCGCATCAATCCGGCCACGCGAATATGCTTCTCCCGGTTTTAAGGTTGCACTGCCAATCTTCACCGAGCCTTCAATCAAAGTGGTTCTCATATCCGATTCGTCTTCATAATCATTGATATTTAATTTTGTTCCAATCACACTAATTGTCGAAGTTCTTGTCTCGACTAGAAAAGGCTTCGCTGCATTTTTCGTCACTTCCAGGTATAATTCGCCAGTAATCTTTATCCTTCTTTTACCTCCAGTAAAGGCCGTAGGGTAAGTGATAGAAGACGCTGCATTCAACCACACCTTCGAACCGTCAGGAAGGGTAAGCCTGAACTCACCTCCACGGGGGGTGGTCATTGTGTTGAATGCAACAATATCAGTTCGAGAATAGATGAGCTCACCGTCGGTTTTTCGGATCTCGACGCCACTGTCATCAAGAACTTCACTTACGTTACCCAAGGAAATCCGCTTACCATCGCTGAGAGTTAAAACCGCTTTTTCGCCACCAGGCAAAATTTCCTCCTGAGGTTTTGCTTTTACGGAATTAACTACTGGCGTTTGGGAAGGTTGCTGTATAGACTTATTGAACCACAAGAATGCTCCCCCGCATAAAATAATAACGGCGACAGCTGTTGCGGCATATTTTAAAAATCCCCTGCGCAAGAAATGTACGCGATGCATGGGAATGGAAAGTTTTACTTCCTGTATCGCAGCTTCAATTCTGCTGAAACTAAGTTCCCGGAGCCGTTCATCAACCTCGTCCGTGTAACTGCCATCCTGTAGTTTCTGATCAATAAAACGCTCCAGGGTTTTCGCGCTCTCAGGCTTCTGCATCAATATAAATAATTCATTCTTGTCCTGTGGACTGATCGAATCAGTCAGGTATTTAAGCAACAAGGCCAGAAAACGAGCTTCCATCGTATTTGTAAAAAATAATAAGTTTAAAATCGGAGCCGCTACATAAAAATTGAAGGTGGGCAACTAGTAAAGACTTCTGACAGGGGTCAAAGTCCCTCAATAATTCACTTTTTTTTATGAGAAATACAGAATCGAGGAGGACAGAAGAATAAAAAGGATATCATCACTGTGCTTGTGAAGGTGTATTCTGATATGGTTGAGGGCGCGAGTGATATTGTTTGCGACCGTTTTGCGTGCAATTCCAAGACGCTCAGCAATTTCTTCGTGAGAAAGACCCTGTATCCTGGTTAACCGGAATATCTTCCGCTGTATCTCCGGAAGGTCGCTCACAGCGTCTGCCACCAGGGATTCAAGTTCTTTAAGATCCAACGCCTGATCTGGCAACAGAAACTCATCTGCTAATGGTTGCCTGTATTTCCTGTTCAAATCATCCAAACGGGCTTTGTTTTTTATAGCAGTGATCAGTTCATTTCGCGCCATTATGAATATATAAGCTCTCAGGTCGTCAATTACACCCAGCTTCTCCCGTCGTATCCATAGTTTCATGAAAACGTCCTGAATAACATCCTGCACCCAATCGGGTGATTTCAAAAACCCGAGTGCGACGCCGTAAATATCGTCCCAGCATTTATCATGCAAAATCTTAAATGCAAGTCTATCCCCCCTGGAGATCCGGCTTACCAGCTCCTTATCGATTTGAAGGTCAGAGGATAAACTCTTTATCATCTGTAGTTGAATGGAACAGGGTACGAATATCAGCTATTTAGACCATATCACACCCTGCTTATGATTTTGCTATACCGGCTTCCACTGTAGGAATTGATCGTATGGAAAATTAAACATCTTCTCAGCATGCGCTTATATTTACTACTTACACGAAACAGATAAACTAAATCCCTAAGGGAAAACTAACTATATCTTTTCCGCAAGAACTCCATGGTGTAGCAATTGACCTCCCATTGATCCGATAATGGCTCACCGGTGAGAGGATTGTTTATCATATAGGGGAACGGACCGAATTCGGGTGCTATCGTCAGATAACCGTTGCCGGCTTTCTTTTTCTCAACAATAGCGTCCCACCAGGAAAGGTGTTTTTGGAAAGAAAAATCCCATTCGGCAATACGGGGATCGGAAACCTGCGGACCTTCTGGATGACCCACCCTGGCGTGAATATGATCAACCCTATCCAAAGCAATTTCTACAGCCTCCTGCTGATCCTCCAGAAATGATTCCGATACGCAAACCCAATGGGACACATCAAAGGTCAGCCGCAAACCGGGAATTAATTTTAAATAGGGAACCGTAGTGTGTGCGGAAAAAGAGAACTTACCCCGATGGATTTCATGTAATATTAGTGAACTCCGGGAAATCGCCAGTTCTATCAAAAGTCTGTTCTGTTCGAAAGAAAAATAATCTTTCCCAGTTTGAGAATTCAACCTGACCGCAGGATAGGATTTGACAAGCTCAAACCATTTCTCATACTGCCTGTAATGATTCTCAAAATTGGGGTCCACTGTATCATAATGCGCTACGATGACCTTGAGATGATATTTCGCCGCATTCTCCCAGGCTTCGTCCAGTTCCTTCGGGGAAACAGTTGAAGGAACGGCATATTCAATTCCATCATATCCCGCTTCATGCACTTTTCTGCAGAAGACCTCCCAACTTAAATCATCGGAGCCCCATCTTGGACAAAAGTAATCGACTTTCACTGTTACTTCTGCAATTTTCCGTTAACAAAAAATGATTCTGCCATACGGTAGGGAGTTCCATCTTTCAGCAGAGGCTCGGGTGAATATTGCATCAACAGCGCACGCCTGGCATTATTGGTATTATTAGATCCACTGCGATGAAAGCACACACTGGAGAAAAGAGCGACATCACCTTTTTTCAGAATTGCAGGAGTACCGGGGTTATCGCCAAAATAACCTACTTCATCATTCGTTTTCTCGTCAACTTTTTTATGTTCAACCTTGGTTCTTGTTCCTGCTTCGCCATAACTCAGGAGATAAACTGTTCCATTTTCTTCGTTTACATCGTCTAGCGGCAGCCAGCAGGAAAAATAAGGTTTGTGAGGGAAGGGTAAATAACCCGAATCCTGATGCCAATCAAATTTTAATCCTTTATCCGCTGCTTTTATTACAAACTGGTCCTGAAATAAATACACATTATCCCCCAGGATTTTCTTTGTGATCTCCTGCATTTCAGTTCCATATAAGAGTTCCTGCAAAGGCCTGCTACCTTTGCTTTTCATGGCAATAAAGTACCGTTTACCTTTAAGGGTTATACCATCTACTTCCACACCTTTAGCATCCATTTCAGCATCTTTTTCCTCTATAAACCGTTCGCACTCATCCTGGATTTTCTTAATCAGTTCCTGGGGTATGACATCGCGCAGAATGACATAGCCATCTTTATTATACTGATTAATCTGTTCTTGGGAGATAACCTGTTTCATGCTGTGAGTTTTAAAGTTTGATTAGGTTTTCAAAATTCAACCTAGATTCGATCGGTAAAAACTACTATTTATCCAAATTCTGACACTGCGTTGGCACAGTGTGGTCTTTTAATTGAATCACAGTATCAATACGGTGGTCTTGTCAATGGCTCGCGCAATCCCTCGGCCAAATAAAATGGCCTGTCAGTTTTGGGCAGGCTGTGGGCTTATTTCGTTGCTAACGCCGCCAGTCCCTCCTCTACAGAAATACCTTTATGAATCAGATCCATTAACACCTTGGTGATGGCAGATGGATTGGCATGCTGGATAATATTCCTTCCATAGACTATGCCCGCTACACCCTGCTCCATTAATTTTTCTGTACGTTGAAGAATTTCCTCCTGGCTTGCTTTACTTCCACCTCTCACCAGAATTGGAGTGCTTCCCGCAATTTCTACCACCCGGTGATAGTCGTTCACATCATTGGTGGGATCGGCTTTGATGATATCGGCGCCAAGTTCCACAGCCTGCCTTACCAACGGTAATATTTTCCGGATATCCCCGTCAACCATGTAGCCCCCTTTTTCAGCATTGGGTCTGAATACAAGGGGCTCAATCATTATTGGCATATCATAGTGATCCGATTCTGTTTTTATTTTGAGTATATTGTCAATGCACTGCGCAGTGACGCCGGGTGCACCCGGTATGCTGAACAGATTGATACATAAACAAACCGCATCTGCACGAACTGCCTGAAGCACTGGCTGGTCTATCATGCTGCTGAAGGTAACCTCTGGCAACAAGGGCCCATACACGTTCGCTACATCAGCACGCAATACGAGGGAAGGTTTATGCTTCCCCGGCAACGACTGAAGGTGCTTCAGCTGCCCAACAGTGAGTTGTATCGCATCAGGACCCGCTTGAACGATAGTTTCGACAACAGACTGGATATTTTCAATACCCTCCAGAAAAGTATACTCATTAAAAAAACCGTGATCAATGGCAACGTCAAAACATTTTTTAGATTCTGGGTTAAATAAACGGTTCAGCCTGTATTGTTTCATCAGTTATCCTTATTGCTTTGCGCAGGAGAATACGCGCCGCAAAACTTTTTTAATAGCCAAAATTCCAGTTTCATAAGTCCTTAAAAAACTACTACACAGTCAAATAATAACACTATACATACATAGATAATGTTCCTGCTCTCAAAATCGAATCAATATGGTATTTTTATAGGAATTAATACTTGGCATGCGACCCAAATTAGAAAAGATACCCATAAACCGCATTTTTTCTTCCAGTTCGGCTAAAAGATAGATCATACCTTTTAATACTTATCCCTGGCATTATCATCCCGAATATGGGTGAGATTCATTTTTTAGACACTTCAGCAAAGAAGCATCCTCCAGATAGATAAGTGTGATCATTTACGTGTAAAGCGAGGGAAGGTTTTTGATCTCGTCAAAAATAATGCTGAGCGTTTCAGCAAAGATTTATTGGACATGAATTTGATATTTGACCCATACTATCTGATACGCTCCCAACCCATAATGGAAAAACTATTATAAATATTTTTTCGTTTGTGAAGACGATAAATCATTACATTAAACATAATAACTGATTAGGAGCTCTCAACAGTTTTGATTGAAAACCTTTTAAAGAAACCAATTCAGCAAATGGAAAGACGCAAATTTCTAAGCAATATAGTCGGTCCTTCACTGATTTCTATCGCGCCATTCTCGAATAAAGCTTCTTACTTAAGTACTTTATCGAAGGAAGATGATCCTACAAACTGTGATTATGCTCCGCCAGGTGAATATATCAAAGATCAGACTTTTGTTTTTACAGATGGCTGGTGGCATTTATTTTCGATCAGTGGTACGAGAGGATATTATCACGGGTATAACGGTAATGAAGAAACTTTTTCCTGGAGTGTAAGTAAGAATTTGGTAGACTGGGAATTCAGGGGACACGTTATGCACCCTTCACTTCGGAAAGGCACATATGACCAACATGAAGTATGGGCCCCTTTTTGTATGAAAGCGGGAGACAAATTTTACATGTTCTATACCGGAGTTGTACATCCTCACCGGCCGATGGAATACCGAAAGCTTGGACATCAACATCCCTTTGACGGAAAGGGGCATAAAGAAACACAAGGAATGGCGGTATCCAATGACCTTACAGACTGGGTAAAAGTTGATGATCCGGTTAACGGATTGGGAATACCTGGCAGGGATTCCAATGTGGTTCGGGATGAAGAAAACGACCGGTGGTTATTATACAGTACAGGTAAAGGTCAAATCGTGAATGGTGAACCCAGGGATGAAGTGTATATATCACAATCGGCGGACCTTCTTAATTGGAAATTCATGGGCACCTGCGCGCTGTTTCCAAAGCTTGATACTACCAGAAATTTCGGTCGTACGGTAGACAGCTGGGAAGGGTTCAAAAAGGAAGCCGGCACTACAGAAAGTATGGTAATTAAAAAACATCCGCTGAATAATAAATGGATAATGATGGGCAACTGGCAATATGCTTTGTCGGGCGACCCCACAAATTTTATGAAAAGCGAGGTAAACTATTATGATAATACATTCAAGGGGAAACGCGTTGATCTGGGATTCGCTTGCGAAGTAGTTCATCACAACAACAAATGGTACCGGACTTCTACCGTTGGTGATAGAGATTACTGGAGGCTGGCCTTTACTGAAATAGAATGGGTAAAAGATGGAGCATTCCGTATTGTAAAGCCGGGAAGGCCAAATTCACTTTATTGAATATAAAGCTCATTCAGACTGTTCTGACCTTGCACAATAAAGAAGGTTGGTATTTGTACCGCTCGGCCGTTTTTTCAAACACCTCGGTCGTCATTTATAATACGAAAAAATGCAGCAATTAAAAAAATATAGATCCGACTAAAATATCATACCTTCAGTAGTAGTTTTTATGCCTCCATTTACGCTTTGACAGACTCCCTATTCGCCCCCGAATAACTAATTCAGTTCAGTTGCTGTATCCCATCAAAATTTCAGCAGATATAGACGTACTTAACACATTAACACCCTACCGATAAGTTACCCATCTCTAATACCCCAAAACAAATTGCTATGCCAAAGCATATCCTTCTCTCCATTACTATGTCCTTCCTTTACTGTTCTCTCATTGCCCAGGTAAAACCCTCGTCAGAGGAACTGAGCGCGCGACAAATGGCAAGACTGCAGCATCGTGCGCAAACAGAACAGGTCGCTTACAAAGGGTACCTGATTAGCATCCAACCCGCGTTGGCGGGTAATTACGGGTACGATATCTTCAACGCGGGCAAACTACTCATCAGCCAACGCAGAAATCCGTTTACCCGTTCACAAGTAGGATTGCGGAGCAAAGATGACCTGATCAAAATTGCACGCTGGTGCGTCAATCAGTTGAACGACGGCACTCCACCAGGCCAACTAATGAATACACCTCTTCCAAAAAATTTGTCCCGGAAGCTAAATGTTCAGGTCCGATAGTTCCATTGACCTTATCAACCATCATTTTATGAGAAAGTACGCACTTCTATTCCTCCTTATAGGTGTGAAAATGTTCTGTTTTTCCCAGGCCGGTCAGCTCGATCCGGCATATGATCACGACGGGATTCAGACAGCCAGTTTTGTCATGGGTAATGTACAGTCAGAGAGCGGGCAAAAATTGTTACAGCAGGCAGATGGCAAAATATTGGCCGTCATCTCGCTATCATTCGACCAGGGAGTCGTCGCCCGATATTTATCTAATGGCACGCTCGATCCTTCCTATGGCAGTGGTGGTTTCACGAAAGTGATAAACGTGGGATTCAAAGATGCGAAGTTTCAATCCGATGGAAAACTGATTGTCGCGGGAAACGCCTATGTTGTTGATGGTGACTTTGCAGTAGTGCGCTTCAAAACCAACGGCCAGGTCGACAGCACCTTTGGTATCAACGGTAAAAGGATAACGGATTTTGGTTTCTACGATATGGCGTTCGGTGTCGCCATTCAAGCGGATGGAAAAATCGTGGTCGTCGGTGCCGCCGGAGTTGATTTCGGATTGGCGCGATACAACACGAACGGGTCGCCGGATAATACGTTTAGTGGAGACGGAAAACAGGTCACGAGTTTTGGTTTTTTCGATGAAGCGCATGGTATAGCGATTCAATCTGACGGAAAAATTGTCGTTGTGGGTCTCGCTGAAGATCCAGGTGGCGGGTCACTGAATTTCGCCCTCGCAAGGTATACAACGACCGGTATATTGGATAACACATTTAGTGGCGACGGAAAACAAACCACTGATTTTGGTTTCGACGATTATGGCTACGCCATTGCAATCCAGGTAGATGGCAAAATCGTTGCGGCCGGTACTGCATTTGATAGTGGTGACTTTGGAGGCAATGGCAATTTCGCAGTGGCACGATATACCTCTGGCGGATTGCCCGATAACACTTTCAGTACGGATGGCAAACAAACCACCGATTTCTCCGGTGATCATG
>Ga0193752_1000777_pt1 | contig 28929 bp, 23 predicted proteins | sample H1c1metaG_FD_144924 | JGI IMG/M metagenome (GOLD analysis project Ga0193752, IMG submission 144924) | Soil microbial communities from a riparian zone of the East river system, Colorado, United States - H1c1 | ecosystem: Environmental > Terrestrial > Soil > Riparian zone | place: USA: East River...
CTCGAACGCTCGCGTGAAGAACGTCACGCTCGCGCACGGCGGCGGTGGCAAGGCGATGAAGGACCTGATCGACGACGTCTTCATTCGAGCGTTCGAGGACGGCTCCGGTGCGCCGCTCGAAGACCAAGCGAGCTTCGACTTGGCTGCACTGGCCCAGCACGGGGATCGCCTCGCGTTCACGACGGACTCGTTCGTCGTCGATCCGTTGTTCTTTCCCGGGGGCGATATCGGAAAGCTCGCGGTGTGCGGGACGGTCAACGACCTCGCGGTCGGAGGTGCGGTGCCGCTCTACCTCGCGTGTGCGGCCATCCTCGAGGAAGGCGTCCCGATCGAGCTGTTGCGCCGGGTCGCACGTTCGATGGCCGAGACCGCGCGCGAGGCTGGCGTTCGAATCGTGACCGGTGACACAAAGGTCGTCTCCAGGGGTGCGTGCGACAAGCTGTTTTTGACGACGACGGGCGTCGGTGTGATCGCGCGTGGGGTCGACCTTTCGATCGCGAATGCACGCGTCGGAGACGTGATCTTGGTCAACGGCGTGCTCGGCGATCACGGTGCGGCAATCTTGGGTGCGCGCGGCGAAATGATGCTCGAGAGCCCGATCGAGAGTGACTGTGCGGCGTTGCACGGTTTGATTCGCGACCTGCTCGCAGCAGCACCCGGGACGCGCGCGCTGCGGGATGCGACGCGTGGCGGTGTCGCAACGGTCTTGAACGAGCTCGCTGAAGCATCCGGGGTTGCGATCGAGATCGACGACGAGCGCACGCCACTTCGCCGAGAGGTCCGTGGCTTTTGTGAGATCCTCGGCCTCGACCCGCTGTATCTTGCGAATGAGGGGAAGTTGGTCGCCGTCGTGCCGGAGCCGCAGCTGGGAGCGGCGCTCGCTGCGCTGCGTGCGCATCCGCTCGGTCGCGATGCAGTGGCGATCGGTGCGGTCTGTGAGGGGGAAGCTGGGCGCGTCACGATGCGCACGTTTACCGGTGGCACTCGCATCGTCGACATGCTCGTCGGCGAGCAGCTGCCGAGGATCTGCTGAGGGGGCATGCACGAGCTCGGAATCACTAGGAACATCGTCGCGATCGTTGCCGAGGCTGCGCAGGGAAAGCGTGTGCATCGCGTCGTGCTCGAGGTCGGTAAGCTCGGGGGCGTGATGCCTGACGCGATCGCGTTTTGTTTCGACGTGGTCGCGCAGGGCACTGCAGTCGAGGGTGCGAAGCTGGACATCGTCGAGGTCGCGGGCGCGGCGTGCTGCCGGCGCTGCGAGGCAGAGTTCGAGATTCTGAACCTGTTCACTGCTTGTGCTTGCGGGAGCCGCGACGTCGCGGTGACTCGCGGCGAAGAGCTGATGATCAAAACCATGGACGTCGAGGAGGCTGCCTAATGTGCGCAACCTGTGGATGCAGTGCCGGAGCGATGGCGACTATGACGAGTCCGGGGAAGGAGGGCACGACGTTGTGGAAACGCGTGGGCGATAGGTCCACGCATCGGCTGAGTCCGCCGTCTGCGAGCCTCGTTAGGGTCGTGGACCTCGAAGCGCGCGTGCTCGCAAAAAACGCTGCGCTTGCGGTGAAAAATCGGGCTTGGTTTGCCGAACGCGAGATCCTCGCGCTGAACTTCGTCAGCTCGCCCGGTGCGGGCAAGACGACGCTGCTCGAACGAACGATTCGCGACTTGAAGGCCGAGTTCCCGCTCTACGTGGTCGAGGGAGATCAGGCGACTTCACGCGATGCCGAGCGCATTCGCGCAGCCGGGGCCCCGGTCGTACAGCTCAACACCGGCACGGGCTGTCATCTCGAAGCAGACATGATCGCCCGGACCATGCGCGAGCTCGTACCATCGCCTGGATCACTCGTGTTGATCGAGAACGTCGGTAACCTGGTCTGTCCAGCGTTGTTCGACCTCGGCGAGCACACGAAGGTCGTGGTGTTGTCGGTCGCGGAGGGGGACGACAAGCCGCTCAAGTACCCTCACATGTTCCGTGCGGCGGAGGTGTTGATCCTGAACAAGCTCGACTTGCTCCCCCACGTCGACTTCGACATCGCGCACGCGATTGAAAATGCGCGTGCGATCAACCCGGAGCTCACGATTTTGAGCCTCTCGGCGCGGACCGGCGAAGGCATGGAGGGGTGGTACGACTGGCTCCGCCGTACGTCGTCGCTCGCTCTGAAGCAGCCTCCAAGTGGCATAGTCAGTAGTCAACTAACAGTTTGAGACGGCTGGCGAAGTGCGACTCATCGGTGGATCTCGGCGCCGAGAGTTGAGCGCTTCGTAATGTGGTCGCATCTGCCGGTCTCGCTCGCCTAACGTGATAAATGCCCGGTTGTAACTAGCCGATGGCGCGTGTTAGGTGCGAGCGAACTGCGTGTGGACTCGCATCCATGAATTTCGCGGCTTGGTGTTTTGCGCAACAGTATGCGTTTCGAGCGATGGGCACGCGGCGGCCACTGCTTCGGGCCGCGTACGAACGGGAATGAAGTCCCGCTGCGTGAATCGAGCTTTGGTTGGCCGGTCGCCACGAGGGCGCTGAGATGCTCGGCTGGACGTAGCGACGGATTGCACTCGTACAGCAACGCGGCCACGCCGCTCGCAGCTGCAGACTTGGAGTGTATCCGCGAGGTTCGCACGCACTTGGGCTGTGAGCTGCGCGATGTTCGTCGTGCGTTGAGCCCGATCGCCTGAGGTGGGTTCGCGAAGGTTGACGATCACGTCCGCGTCTTCGCCGCGATCGAGTGCGGCGATGAGCTCGGATGCGATGACGGCGTGCGGGTTCTCCGTGCAGGCGCTGGTGCAGACGCTGGCCAGGAAACTTGAGAGCCAGGCAAGCCGCGACAGTCTAAGCATGTCGGTTTCGCTAGCGCGCTGAGAGTGCCGCGTCCACCGGTGAGCACGCTGCATGAGGTCGAGGCGAGCGGATGGCGCAACCAGGATGCGGAAGTGCGCGGCTGGTTTGCCGTGAAAAATCTGCAGTTCGAGGTGGCTCAGCGCGGCTGCTCAATGCGAAGCAGCGGTCGACTCAACCCACCCGCTGACGCGGGCGGATCATCGTTGGCAAGTCGGGGTTAGCCTGCGAGGCGGCGCCGCTCCTGCGGCTGCGGCGCTGGTGTCAGCGCGCGAATGCAGTCTGCTCTTGCAGCCGCTGATCATCACGTCGTTCTTCGGTGCCGACTTCTTGCAGGACAACGACTTCTTCGGCGCGAAGCAGCTCGTGTTCTCGAGCGCGTCGAGCAAGACTGCGTACGGTACGGGGTTCTGTTTGAAACAAGCGAAAGGCGTCGAGTTGATCGGCCTAACATCGGCGCGCAATCTGGCGTTCACGGAAGGTTTGGGTTGCTATCAACGTGTCGTCACGTACGAGGAGCTTATAAAGCTCGATGCGAACACGCCTACGGTGTACATCGACTTCGCGGGTGACACGTCGTTGCGCGAGCGCATCCATCGTCATTTCGGTGAAGCCCTGAAATACGATCGTGTTGCGGGTTCAGCGCAGAACACGGATCCCCATCATTTGCGTGTCCCGGGTCTGCCAGGTCCGGAGCCGACGCTCTGTTTTGGGCCGGTGCAGATTGCGAAACGAAACAAAGAGTGGAATTACGACGAAGTGAATCGTCGGTTCGGAGAAGCGCAGCGCGAGTTCGTCGCGCGTTAGCAAGCTCCTACAAGCCGTGGATGAAGCTGGTAGAGCACAAGGGCTTCGAACCAGCGGCGAAGCTGATCGCCGAGATGACGGAAGGTAAAGTGAACCCGTTGGAAGGATACGTCGTCGTGTTGTGAAACGCTTGGGCGAAGCTCAATGAGTCGGTGCGCTCTGTGGCGCACCGACACTTTTGAAGAACGTCGAGCCCGGCTTCTGGTTGTTGAACTCTGTAGTGATCCAGGCCGCGGGCCGTGCGTCCGTCGCTACCCGGACCTCATCGAGCTGGCCCGTCATGAAAAAGTCGTAGCCGAAGGTGCTGCCTCCGATGCTGCCGGTAGTACCGTTCGTGTTCGCATTCGTGTGCGACGTAGGCCCGAACACCACCGCCCCATCGACGTATAGCGTCGACTGGCTTCCCGTCCAAACCCACACCACGTGTTTCCACGCAGCGAGCGGTAGTATCGTGGTAGTGATTTTGTCGTTGTTGTAGAAGCCGAGCTTCAGGTTGTCCTGATCGGCGACGGAGAGCAGGAAGCGCGATTGATTCGAGGTTCCGTTGCCGACCGAGATGATGGAGCTGCCATTGTCGCCGCTGTCGGCGGCCTGCTTGACCCAGCCACTCATCGTGCTCGCTCCGTTGCCGGAGACGTCGTTCGTGAACGCGATCTCGTCGTCCGTCCCATCGAAGTTCAAACCGTTGCCTGCGACCGCAGCCACGAGTGCTGACAAACTCATGCCGCCTTGTGCAGTGCCGTCGGCGCGCTGGGTCGCATCTTTGATCGCTGCGTTGCCCGCGCTCGGGTCTTGCGCGAGGTGCCAGACGTGCCTGTATACGCTCCAGACACTCATCGCATTACTGCGATTGGGTTTGCCGTCGTCATAGCCGAGGTACAACACCGCATCACTGCCCGCACTCAGCGTCGGCATGCGTACCCACGCAGTGAGCGCACCCGTGGAAGAAACGTAGCTCTCGATCTCGAAGTCGAGCAGCGTCGTCTTGTCGGCCGCGGTGAAGTAGATGTCGCTGCCGTTCGCCGCGGCAGCGCTCTGCAACTGGCTGTCGGTGAGCCGAACGAGCAGCGGAAAGTCAGTGAGCGCTCCGCCGATCTGCGCGCCGTCGAGCGTCAGCTGCCGTTGCCAACCGTACGGAGCGTCGTCGTCGCAGTCGGCGATCGTATCGAGGTCGGTGTCGACATCGGGAACGCCGCAGCCGCACGCACCTGGATCCTGTTTAGTCGGATCACCGGGACAGCAATCCGTCGTACCAGAAGGAACACACGGACCTGCTCCCGCTGCTCCACCTGCTCCGCCCATTCCGCCCGTACCAGCGCCGGAGCTGCCACCCGTGCCGGCGCCACTTGAACCACCGCCACCAGCTGCACCTGCTCCGCCGCTCCCGCCCCCGGATGTGCCGCCGGATCCAGCTCCGTCGTCGCCGGAAGCGCCACTCGTTCCCGCGCCTCCCGAGCCGCCGCTGCCAGCTGCACTACTTCCGCTCTTGCCTGCCGCAGCAGAACCGGCTCCTCCCTTTCCGGCGCCAGCCTTTCCGGCCATTCCGCTCGAGCCACCCTTGGCTGCAGAACCCGATGGCGGGTTCTGATCATAGAGGAGGTCTTCGTCGTAGGCGTTGCAGCCGAACAGCACCGCCAGGATCACAGCGCATTGCCACGGGATTCCGCGAGCTGATCTCAATCGGTCTGCAACGGGGCTCGCGGAGTGCAACGTTTAGCTATGTTTCGCGGAGCGACGTGTGGGTGCAAGCCGTTCTGTCCCAGCCAGACTAGCTCGAAATTGTGAGCGCGAGTAGTCACGAGTGGGTACGTGGTCGTGCGTTGTGACGGAGCCCACCGACTGCGGTTCATTCGACCGACAGAGCGAACGACGCGACGTCCTCTGTTTGTAATGATGCGCGCGCCGACGCCGACCACAGCTTCAGCTCACGCCTGACGCCGGCGCCCTTCAGCCGCCGGTCGACGTTCCTTCGCCATCCGCGGCGACGGCTCTGATCACGTACTGGAACGGCAGCGCGTCCTTCATCGCCATCTCCGGATCTGCTCCAGCCGCTTTCGCCATCACTCCGATCACCGGAACGAACTTGTCTTTCGCCGGTTCGTTGAAGATCCGCGGGAAGCCTTCCGCCACTTTGAATCCGCAGCCCACGAACATCTCCACGATCGTCTGCCGCGTGAACCAGCGAAGATGCGTTCGATCGAACAGACCTTGGTCTTCGTAGCGAAAGTCCCCCACGCTCAACCGCACCTGTACCGACCAATGCTGCGCATTCGGAATGCAGGCGACTACCGAGCCGTGTTTGGGAATGACTGTGCGGATCTTCTTCAAGACTGCCCAAGGATCCTGGAGGTGTTCGAGCGTGTCTCCGAAGATCCAACAGTCACAGACCTTGTTCGCATCGAAGAAGTCTTCGTCCGCTTCTTCGATGTTCATCACCCGGGCGATATCGCAATAACGCCGAGCTTGCTCGATGTACTTCTCGTCGATATCGATGCCGAAGTATGCGCTGGCCGGATTGATCTTCTTGAACTCCCTGGCGAGAGCTCCGGAGCTGCAACCGACCTCGATCAGGTTCGCCGACGCCGCAGGTATCAGCCGCAACAGATCGGGATTGTGGCCTTCATGTATAGGTGTCTGTTCCACCGCTCAGGCCTTCCATTTGTCGAGATACCGCTGATAGCCCCTACGCCAGCCTTCGCTGCCGAAACTCCCTCCACTTTCGTGGATCACGGGTAGCGCGAGGGTGCCCATCGTCACCGTTTTCAATTCCGCCTGCCGGCAGATATCCATATCGTAGAAGTGAAAATCGAACGCTTCGTCGAAACGCAGCTCGTTGTCGAAGAACGTCTGACTGCGCGCGACCAGCATCAACCCATCGAGCAGTTTGACTTCCTGGCCCGGCGCGCCGAACACGCTCAGGTGTGAGGGCGGGAATGTCTTGCCGTGCCCGACCACGCCGCTCAGGTTTTCTGGCAGATCCCAAGTCAGCTTCTCGTCGATGAAGGCCCAGCCAGGTTGGCGCGGAACACGTCGCTTGTTTCCGGCTAGGCCGAGCAACTGGAAACTCTCGAGCGCTCGGAGAACACGTTCGACCCAGAAGTAGTCCAGGAGATGCACGTCGTCGTGGATGAACACGAGTATCGCCGGGTCGGTGCGCGCTTCCTCGATCGCGAGGTTGTAGACCTCTGGCAATCCGCGCTGGTTTTCGGGGAACAGCCGCAGCTCCAGGAAGTCGTAACGGTAGAGTGAGAGCGACTTGCCGATCGCCGTGCTGGTCAGGAAGTTCTCGCGAGTCTCCCGCGTGGCCACCACGAATCTGATCCGTTCACGCCGGCCCGGTGCTTCGCGATTTGGTTTCTCGTTCCGCAGATCGAGCACGGCAGGCTGCGCTGGCGCCGGAGCGACGCGCGCGTGTGCGGCTGAACCTGCGCGCGAAGTGATTTTCGCTTGGGTTCTGCGCTGTTTCCTGTTCATTCCGTGCGTTTGATACTACGGCAGCGCACGAGTCGGAGGAAGGTCTCGTGCGTGTGGGAACAACGAACCAAAGCGCGCTCAGCGCATACATCGGTTTACTGCTTCAGCAGTATTGCGGTGCGTTCGCGCCACAGTCCTTCGTAGGCAGCTTCCAATCCGCGCGTGAACGTCGCTGCATCGCAGAGCGGCGAGCTCGCAAGTCGAGCGCGTAACCCCTGTCGTAGGTGACACAACCCTGCGATGTCCTGGGCGCGCTCGCTCGCGATCGCGATGTACTGATCGATATCGGCTGCAACCCAATCCGACAGACCCACGCCGTCGAGCACCGACAGCCCCATGCGACCTCCAAAGCGGTCTCCGGCGAGGACCACCACGGGCACTCCCATATGTAGCGCGAGGCAGGTCGTCGTGTGGCCGTTCCACGGATACGTGTCGAGTGCGATGTCGATCTCACGATACAGCGCGAGGTGAGCCTCGAACGGCATTGTGCCGTGCAGATCCACGCGTTCGCGCGCGACCCCGAACCCGGCAAACCGCGACCACACCCGCTCGCGGATCGTTGCGTCTGCAAAGGCCCGAGTTTGCAACACCAAGCGTGAGTCGGGAGTCCGTGCGAGCAGCCGCCCCCACGTGTCGAAGACTGCGGCCGAGAGTTTGGTGTAGTTGGTCAGCGAGCCGAACGTGATGTAGCCGCGTTCGAGCCGCGGCAGTTCGGAAACCTCAGGCGCGCGGTGTGGCGGAAGAAAACAAAAGAAAGCTCCGGGCAGCCTCACGAGCCGCTCCGTGTATTCTGCGTCGGCGTTCGGCTCTGGGTCTGCGAGCGCATCGGTAAACCGGTAGCCGATCGCAGCGACTCCAGTCGTGCCGGGGTAGCCGAGGTACGTCGCTTGGATGGGCGCGGGCGAACGACCGAACAGCGCGAGGCGGTTGTCGGTTGTGTGACCGGCGAGATCGACCAGGATATGGATCTCGTCCGCGCGGATCTGATCTGTCACCTCGGCATCGCTGCGGTCATGGATCTCGCAGAACCGTGCATGACGCGCCATGTGCGCGGTCACATTGTCGGGCGTCTTGACGTTCGAGTAACACACGACTTCGAAACGCGAAGCATCGTGTGCTGCCACGATCGGTTCGATGAACTGTGAGACCGCGTGCTCACGAAAATCGGGTGACACGTATCCGATCCGCAAGCGTGGCACGCGGGCCAGCGCAGCCAGATCGTGGGTGTGGTCGATCGGCCCCGGCGCGTATAGCTCTGCCCAGCGCCGTGCTTCCTCCAGCACTGTCTTCGGTGGAGTGTCGAGATCGTAGAGCATGAGCGCGATCATGCTGCTGTGATTTGCTGCGTTCGGCGCGAGTGCGAGTGCTCGCCGGTAGAAGCTCAGTGAGTCGTTTACCTCGCCGAGTTCGTGCAACACGCTGGCGAGATCGATCAACGCGCGAGCGTAGTTGGGGTCGAGCGCCAGCGCCTGCCTCAGCTGCGCTTCCGCAGCTGTCAGCTGCCCGAGCTTCTGCCGGATCCAGCCGAGGTTCGCGTGCGCGACTACTGAGTTCGGTTCGATCTGGCAGGCTTTCTCGTAACAGTCGCCCGCGTGTGCGAGCCGCCCGCTGCGTTGGTGAACTACACCGAGATTGATGAGTGGTGCGGCCAATTGCGGATCGAGCTGTGCTGCGTGGGCGAAGTGAGCGGCTGCTTTATCCAGCTGACCGCGAGAGAGCTCGAGCTCGCCCAACTGTTCGACTGGCAGCGCGGCGCGTGGATGAAGTGCAGCTGCTTCCGCGAACGTACTCTCGGCTTGAGCCACTGCGCCCAGGTTGCGAAAGAGTCCGCCTTCGCACAGCCAGGCTTCGAGCAGATTCGGATCGAGTTGGCGTGCGCGTTTGAAGTGGACCAATGCTGCGGCGTGTTGTTGTTGTGCTTGCAGCGTCCGGCCGAGGAATAGCCAGTAGAGTGGTGCGGCAGCGTTCAGCGCGAGTGCGCGTTCGAACAATTCGCGTGCGGCGGGGTGACCGTTGCGTTGGTACTCGACCATGCCGAGTAGAAACGTCGCTTTATCGTGTGTCGGCTCGCGTTCCAACACCTGCCGATAGAGTCGTTCGGCGGTGTGGAGATCGCCGGAGGTGTAGTGGTCGTCCGCACGTTGCAGGGTGAGCGCAACGCTGTCGCGTGTCGATGCCGGCGTTTTGGGCCGTGGCCGTTGCTTTGGCTTCTTGGCGCCCACTGCGATCAAGCCCTCCGGCGGCGACGACGACTCGAGCCTGAATGGTATCGAAGCGGAGGGAGAATCCAAAGGAAGGCGAGGGCGGATGGTCGCGCTGGGATGGAGGTCCGCGTGGGTCCAGGTCGTCGTGCTGTGTGGTCGGTCGAGTGACGGTGCCGCTGGTCACAGCTCGGACCGAATGCCGTCATGAAATCCGTCGCTATCGGCGGCGGATTACTCAATGCACGTATGAATGACGCCTTACATTCGTGATTGTAGAGATGCTGTGTGTAATGCGTTTGCGGTACGCAGGAATATCAGTACGTTTGGTCGAGATGGGCTCGAACGACCGCGCCCGAACGACTGAGGGGGATATGATGCCTACTACTCTCCGTAGCTCGCCGACGCTTGTTTGGAGCTGGATCTGCGCGCCGCTCGTGGCCTTTGCGAGGCGGGTGCGAGCGCGCAAGGAAACTGCGATGACGATCTGGTGTGCTTGGCCGTCGGTAGCACTACTCCGCACTGCCTGCCCGCTCCACCGTGCGCAGGATTTGCAGAGCTAGTTTTCGGAATGTTCTGCGCCCAACCTTGTTCCGGCAACAGCCCCGTCGGCGGCTTTGTATCGGGAGCGTCGTGCCCATCTGCTGCCGCACAGAGGTGCTGGGAGAACGCTTTGTCCGAACCATCCAACGATGGCTGGTGCATCCCGTGAACGTACCCGCCGCTCTTCGGGCTGGCGGCACGTGTGCGTGGCATGCGTAGACGTGGTATCGAATTTCCGCGGTCTCGAAGACAGCGCGAGGCCAGCGGACAAGGAGAGAATCCATGAACACCTCGCGTCCTGCTGATCCGGCCGAGCAGAATCCGGTATTGCGGCTGTTCTATCGCGACTGGCGTCCTACGCGCGCCGGTCGCTGGGTGAACCGTGTGCAGGGTTGGTTGGCTGGTATCGGGCTTCCGCCGAGCTTTCAGGTAGTTCTCGAAGTGCGCGGCCGCACGTCCGGTCAGATGCGCTCGAACCCGGTCGTGATCGCGACAGTCGAAGGGAAACGCTATCTCGTATCGATGCTCGGTGCCGAGTCGGATTGGGTGAAGAACATCGATGCCGCGGGCGGCGAGGCAGTCATCCGTCATGGAGCTCGTCGTCGCGTAAAACTCGTCCCGATTCCAGCGGACCAGAGAGCCCCGATTCTCCGCGAGTACGTGCGGATAGCGCCGAGCGGTCGGCAGCACTTCCCAGTGCGACTCGATGCTCCATTGTCAGAGTTCGAAGCCTGCGCCGAGCGCTACCCGGTGTATCGGATCGATGCTGCGCCATGAGCGCCTCGCGCGCACGTGCGCACGTGCGCACGTGCGCACGTGCGCACGACGTCCTCAGCAACTCACGGGCGAATCGCAACCTTCAACACGCGATCACGCTGATGCGCAAACAAGTCGTACGCTTCGGCGATCTGCGTGAGATTGAACGAGTGCGTCACCAAGCTTGCGATCGGGAAACGCTTGGCGCGCACGATGTTCATCAAGCGTCGCATGCGCTCCTTGCCTCCCGGGCAGAGCGTCGTCACGATCGTATGATCCCCGAGTCCGGCAGCGACCGCATCGAGCGGCACCTGAAGATGACCCGAGTACACTCCGAGGCTCGAAACGATGCCGCCCGGACGAACCGCGCGTAGCGCGTTTTCGAACGTGCTCTGCGTGCCGAGTGCTTCGATCGTGACGTCCGCACCGCCACCGGTCAGCCGCTTGATCTCGGCGACGACATCTTGCTGCTTGTAGTCGATCACAACGTCGGCACCCATCGACTTGGCCGTCTCCAAGCGATGAGGCGAACTGTCGATCGCGATCACCAGCGCTGCGCCGGACAATCGCGCGCCCGCCACCGCGCAAAGTCCGATCGGTCCCGCCGCAAACACCGCGACGGCGTCTCCAATCTTGACTCCGCGTTCGGCGGCGGAAAATCCGGTGGACATGATGTCGGGACACAACACGACATCTTCGTCTGTCAGATCGTCGGGGATGCGTGCGAGATTCGCCTGCGCGTTTGGCACCAGCACGTAGTCGGCCTGACAGCCGTTGATGGTGTTTCCGAAACGCCAGCCGCCGATGGCTTCGTAGCCATCGCCGCCGTGACTGCACTGCGATCCATGCCCGGAAAGACATGCACCGCATTGTCCGCACGGAGTGATCGCGCCCACGATCACGCGGTCGCCGCGCTCCCAGCCAGTGACGCCAACGCCGAGTGCTTCGATGCGCCCGACTGGCTCGTGGCCGACAATGAGGCCCGGCTTGACGGGATACTCGCCTCGGAGGATGTGGACGTCGGTTCCGCAGATCGTTGTGAGCGTGATTTTAATCAGCGCTTCGCCCGGCCCGGGTTCGGGCCGAGGAACCTCGCGCAGCTCGATTTGATCCTTGCCGATGAAAACTGCAGCGCGCATCGAGTTTGTCATGCCGACCTCCGACTCATCTGCTCTGACCTGTAAAACACTGCTCTAACGCTATTGAAGAATGGTTTGACTTCACGGTGTTCTGGACAGCGATTCATGGGGAGACCTCGACTTGCGATTGAGAAATAGTTGGGTGCGAGCTGGATTCGCTGCGCGCTTTGATTCCGAGAAGCATGCGTCGATCCATCACGAACCCGACAGGTTCGAGGAGCGAAGGTCCGAACGAGAGTTGCATCGTGAGATCGTCCGAATACGCCACCCGATAGCGACTCACCAACCGGCAGCGTCGATCGCCGAGCGGCTCGATGAAGAACAGCCAACTCGCAGCGACCCACGGTTTGCCTGCTGCGTGCGCGGCGTCATCCGGTGCGCCGTACACCACGAGCGAGCGGCCTGGCTGCAACTCGACCACTTTCAGCGCGGGTGTTTTGGGATGCAGGAAGAAGTCGTCGCCGATCTTTGCGACCCACTCGGGGTGCAGCGTCTCAGCGTTTCGCACGTCACAGCCGACCAAGTTTTCGAGCCACTGATAGCTGTAGAATCCTCCGCGCGTCGCTCCGATTTGGGCGACCCACGGCCAGACCTCCGCCGCACTTGCGTCGATCTCCACCGCGTGAGTCCAACTCCAGCGTGGCGCGGCCACGCGATCGTCTCCGGGTAGCGTGCGTGCCGCAGCTTCGGCGGGCAGGCCCCAGTGCGAGCGCTCTACACGTGTGAACGGTGCAGCAAAGGCCAAGCACATCCGCGTCATGCCGTCCAAACCGTCGAGCACGTCGTGGCTATCGTCGCGACGAAGCGTGCCTTCGACACGCGCGCGCAAGTGCCGCAGCTGAGCAGTCTCCATCAAATGGTGCACGGGACGAATCCAGGCCACGTGCAGTGCTTCGGACGACGAGAACGTCGCACGAGCCCGCACGTGAACGCGAGTGCTGCTCTCGGTGATCGGCTCGAGCGCGAACGTCCACGTCACGTGCCAGAAGCGCTTTGGCCGCACCGCCGCGAACGCCACTCGTTCTTCGGTGTCTGGATCGAAGAGCCCACCCAAGATGAGCACGCGCGGCGCATCCACGCGCAACACTTCGAACGCGCCGTTTCCATCCGGCGTGTTGTCGATCAGTTGACCTACCTCGAGCCGTTGCCACTCGGGGTGCAGCTCGCGCGCGCTCGGAATCGCCGCGTTGTCGAACAGATCGATGCTGTAGAAGCCGGCGCGATTGCTGCCCATCTGGATCAGCCAGGGCCAGATCTTCTCCGGGGTCGCTTCGATCGTGATGCCATCATCGAGCTGCGCATTCGCATCGGGTAGTAATTCGTCCCCGGCGAGCGGTCGCTCCTGCTCGCTCGCCGACAACGTGCCGAGGTCCTTCGCGATCGATCCAAGCCCGGAACGCCGGATGAACCGCGACGCCGGACCGATCAACAGAAAATAGTGTTGGAACTTGGTCCATGATTCTCGATCGGTCGCATCGACGCGCACCTCGATCGACAACCGAGAGTGGGCCCCGAGCGACTCCACACGGAGTGCCCAGGCAACCTTGACGAAACCCGGCTCGGCAAACGCTGCATACCCGTCCGCGTCCGGGACATGCGCAAAAAGAATCTCCGGCTGCCACACTTTGCCGATCGCACCCACCGCGACTTCGTGCGGAGCGTCGCTCGACAGCACTTGAAAGCCCGGTCGTTCTGCAGTCGATCTCAGATCATCGAGGCGGAGCGAGTTCGGCTCCGGTGTGCGACCGGCCAAACGTTCGGGGATCGCACGCAGCATGAAAAGCGCGCGGATCAGAGGAGTGCGCGCGAGATCGCCGTTACGAATCAAAGCCCAGGTCGTCGCCGCGGGCGCAGCGATGTCCACGTGATCGATCTCGAGCAGTGCCGGAGTGGGAATGAGATGGTCGAGCGCGTTCATCTGTTCGTGCGAGCTGCAATGCACGGGCCATAGTCCCGTGCGGCCACCACGAGGATGGCGCGATCCGGTTCGAGCGCCTTTCATGTCGAATCTGAGGGTGTTTGTTCGGGCGTTGGGACATATCGTCCCGAATCCCTGAATGTCCCGACGGCAACGCCGCTCGGAGTACTCGCCGCCGGGGTTTTGCGGCCGGCTGCGAAGACTAGGCATGAGGTCATGCAATCGCTCGATCGCGACGCGCCGGGCATTCGGTACGCAGGCGCGGCACGCTCCATGCACTGCTAGGCGCCGATGTCACCGATCCGCTGGCTCGTCGCCGTCCTTTTGCTCATTCATGGGGCGATTCATCTGCTGGGGTTCGTGAAGGCGTTCGGCTTTGCCGCGCTGCCGCAGCTGAGCGCAGCTATCTCACGCCCGGTCGGCTTGCTCTGGCTCGCCGCGGGTGTGCTGTCGATCAGCGCAGCTTTCGCATCGCCGAACGTTTTCTGGAAGCTCGGCGCCAGCGCAATCGTGCTGTCGCAGATCGTGATCGTGAGCGCGTGGAGCGACGCCAAGTTCGGAACGCTCGCGAACCTCGTGCTGTTGCTGCCGGTGGTGTACGCCTTTGCATCACGGGGGCCACTCGGACTGCGCACCGAATATCAGCGCGACGCTGCGCGCGAGCTCGCAAAGTCGCTCGCTGTTGCTGTCGTCACGGAAGCCGACCTCGCGGGTTTGCCTCCGCCCGTACAGCGCTACTTGCGCGTGTCCGGCGCGGTGGGCCAACCGAAGGTATTCAACGTTCGTGCGCATTGGCTCGGTCGCATCCGGAATTCCGCGAGCGAACCCTGGATGACCTTTTCCGCCGAACAGCTCAACACCTACGGCCAGATTGCGTCGCGTCTCTTCATCATGGACGCAAGCATGAAACGGCTACCGGTCGACATTTACCACCAGTTCATCGATGAGAGCGCAACGTTCCGGGTAAGGCTGTTGTCGGCCTTTCCACTGGTCGACGCGAAGGGCCCGGAGATGAACCGCAGCGAGACAGTCACTGTGTTCAATGACATGTGCGTGCTCGCGCCCGGCGCGCTCATCGATCCGGCGCTGCGCTGGCAACTGATCGATTCGCACACAGTCCGCGCGAGCTTCACGCGCCTGTCTCAAGTGATCGAAGCCGAACTGCATTTCAACGACGCGGGCGAGCTCGTCGACTTCATCTCGGATGATCGTTCGCGCGCATCGTCGGACGGCAAGTCGTTTACTCGCGAACGTTGGTCGACTCCCCTGTCCGATTACCGCAGCTTCGGTTCGCATCGCCTGAGCGCCTACGGAGTGGCGCGCACGGGCAGTCCGGCGGGAGCTTTCAACTACGGCGAGTTTAGACTGCAAGCGATCGACTACAATGTGACACTGCCAAACCGAGAGGCCATCACCCGTCGACCGCGAGCACGAACGGCAACACCGACCCCGCTCCCGCCTCTCGCAACACACGCGTCGCCTCGGTGAGCGTCCATCCGCTGTCGCTCAGATCATCGATGAGTAGCAGTGGCGCCTCGCTCAACTCGAGGCCCTCGGCCGAAAACGCCGCGTAGACTGCCTTCAAACGCTGCGCGCTGTTCGAACGCCCCGAACTGGAAGGCTCGTGACGCACACGCACGAGCGGCCCGACGAGCTGCAATCGACCGATTTTCGCGAGCCTGGTCGCGAGGCTCTCGACCAACTTCGGCCGCGTTCGACTGGGCACCCACGCAACTTGCGCGGGGCGCGTTTCCCAACGCCACTGGGCGAGCACATCGACTGCTGCGCGAAACACGTCCTCAGGAATCTCAGCGTCAGGCGCTGCCAACAGCTCGCGCAAGCGTGGACCCCAGCCGACGTCAGAAAGGCGCCCGAGCGCGTGCCCGGGCTCGGGAGGCGTTTTCAACTTGCCGGTGAGCGGCACATTCAACGCCGCCATACTGGTAGGCCAGAGCTTCTTGGGCACGAGCTCAATGCCGGGTTTGCCGATCGCAGCTCGAGCACTCGCAAGCGACGCGTCGCTCACCGAGCCTGAGATCGCTGCTCCCGTGCAGCGATCGCAACGTCCACACGGCGCAGCAGCCGGATCGTCGAGCTGGCGCCGCAAGAACTCCATGCGACATCCCTTCGTCGCGACATATGCGCGGATGGCTTGCTGCTCGGAGCGGCGGTCAGCAGACACGCGAGCGTAGCGATCGGCGTCGTAAGTCCAGGGTTGGCCGGTTGCAATCCAACCACCCGCAACGCGCTTCACTGCGCCATCGACATCGAGAACCTTGAGCATGGTCTCGAGGCGCGCGCGACGCAGATCGACACGCGGCTCGAGCGCAGCGACCGAGAGTGGTTTGTTTGAGGCAGACAGTGCGGCGAGGGTGGTGCGCACTTGGTCTTCGCTGGGGAACGCGAGCGATGCGAAGTATCGCCAGATCGCCTCGTCTTCGGGACCCGGCAAGAGCACTACCTGCGCGCGCTCGACACCGCGACCTGCACGTCCGATCTGCTGGTAATACGCGATCGGCGAAGGCGGCGCACCGAAGTGCACGACGAAGCCAAGATCCGGTTTGTCGAAGCCCATTCCGAGTGCACTAGTGGCTACGAGCACCTTGACCCGGTTCGCGAGTAAGTCTTCTTCTGCCGCCAGCCGCTCAGCTTCCTCGGTGCGGCCCGAGTAGGCGACCGCACTGATTCCGCGCGCTTTCAGGAAATTAGCGACCTCATCGGTAGCGGCGACAGTAAGTGTGTAGACGATCCCACTGCCCGGCATCTCGGGTAGATGATCGGCGAGCCACGCGAGCCGATGCGCGGCGCCGGGCAACTCGAGCACCGAAAGGTGCAGCGACTCGCGATCGAGTGCGCCGCGCAAGACGAGTGTGTCGGTGCCGAGTTGTTCGGACACGTCCTCCACGACGCGCGCATTTGCCGTGGCCGTCGTTGCGAGAACGGGTGTGGCAGGCGCGAGCTCTGCAAGGAGCGTGCGGATACGCCGGTAGTCGGGACGAAAGTCGTGGCCCCAGTCGCTGATGCAGTGCGCCTCGTCGACGACGAGCAAGCCGGCGCTCGCGGCCAAGCTCGGAAGGACCTCGTCCCGAAAGCCGGGGTTGTTGAGCCGTTCGGGGCTGACTAGCAGCGCGTCGACAGCGCCGCGTTGGATATCGGCGTACACAGCGCTCCACTCGCTCATGTTGCTCGAGTTGACCGTGACCGCGCGCACGCCAGCCCGTTCGGCCGCAGCGATCTGGTTGCGCATGAGCGCGAGAAGCGGGCTGACGATCACAGTCGGGCCTGCGCCGCGGCTGCGTAGGAGGAGCGTTGCCACGAAATACACGGCGGATTTGCCCCAGCCGGTGCGTTGCACGACGAGCGCGCGTCGCTGCTCGTAGACGAGCGCAGCGATCGCAGTCCACTGATCGTCGCGGAGCACGGCCGCGTCGCCGGCGAGGGCGCGCAAATGAGTCTCAGCTTCGGCGCGCGAGTCGTCCATGCGCGCGACTGTGGCAGACGGTCGAGGCAAACGCCACTAGCGCGATTGGCGGGAACAGGCACTGCGTCGGTCGCACTCGTGGATTCATTCTTAGCCGCTGATGGCGGCAGCGGGATTCGAGCATACTGCTCCGTCAGCAGTTCTAAGAACTCGCGCGTGATCGCTGCAGGCTGAGTAGTCGCCATTCATCGACCGGATAATCCTCGAACAGGCGCCACAACTCTCGACTCACATGACCGATACGGGTTCGACCTGGGATCGCGTGCGCCGCCGGCGAGTTGTACCGCGATCGCATTGCCCACCGCCCGATCCGGGCGTAGCGTGCCTACCAGTCATCATCCCGGCGAGGTCGATATGGCACGTCAAGACGTCTGCGCGGTCGACGACATTCAAGAAGGCGGCAAGAAGGCATTCAAGGTGCTCGGCACGCCCCTCGTAGTTTTCCGCAGCGGCGACACCGTGCAGGTGCTGCGAAACCGATGTGCACACATGAACTTGCCGCTGAGTCCTGGCAAGTTCGACGGAACACACATCACGTGTGCCTTTCACGGTGCGCGGTTCGACGTACGAACGGGCAAGCGAGACAAACCCGCTTGGCTCCTCGGGAACGTCATCGGCGGCGACTGCGTGCAGCGCTTTGATGCGGTGGTCGAGGACGGCCGCGTGTTCGTCGAGCTCTGAGGTACCGTCGCTTCGACGGTCGCGCGGCATCTACAGTTGTCAGGCGTCCGGGGCCTTGGCGAGTCCGACGTGGTTGCAGCTAATGGCTGCAGGCGCGCGCTTCGCGACATGTCACGGCGTCACACCGTGTGCGCGCACTCGAGCACGGCATCGAAGCTGCACCTCGCACGTCGAACTGACATGCGACGCGCAGACGCGACTGGTGAAGTTGTTCCAGCAGGTCGCCTCATGTCGCCACGAGTTACGCCCCTCGGGGCGAACCGCTGGAGTCACGCCATGAGCAGTAACTGCCTCCGAAGCTCGCGCTGGCATTGGCCAAGCAAGTGCACACAACACGCACACGGTCGCCCGTAGGCCAATCGTTACCCTCGCGCGCAAGCACTTCAGCGCAAATGGTAAGAGCCGTTCCGCGCTCCGGTGAACACTTCGGAACGGTTCAGAGGCGGGTGTCTTGCGCGCGAGGTTAAACATGAAGCGAATCAAGCTCACATTGTCGCTGAGCGAGATCGCTGCAGTCACGCTGGTGCTGACAGCCTGCTCTGCGGAGTCGATCAGCGAACGGCCTACATCCGCAGGCACGACCACCGTCGCTCCGAGCGGCCGTTGCGAAAAAGCGGGCACCGCGACGTGTTACTGCGACGACGGGCTCCCGCGCGGCACCCAACAGTGCAGCGCCGATGGGACCCTGTCGGACTGCAGCTGTCCGCCGCTGTCTCCTCAGTCTCCTCAGCCTGGCGCACCCGTCGGAGAATCGCCGGTTGTTCCAGTCACGCCGGAGGAACCGGCCGATAGACCACTCTGCATGCAACTCCAAGGAAACGTGAGCTGCGCGGCTAAGAGCTATCGCTCAGCCGAGTTGCCCGCGAGCGTTCTCTTCGTCGTGGACCGCAGCGGCAGCATGGCGTGCAACCCTCCGCCAATGCAGGACAGCGCCAGCTGCGAGGCGTCGCCCGCACCGGTGGACGGAACCCAGCCGAGCAAGTGGCAGATCACGATCGCGGCGCTGAAGCAGGTGTTCGGCGAGCTCGCGCAAAACAAGTCGACGGCGAGCGTCGGGCTGACCTTCTTCAGCAATGACAACACGTGCGGCGTTCAAAGCACGCCGAGCGTTCCGGTGAAGCCGGTCACGACAGCCCAGGTCGCAGCGCTCGGAAGCGCGCTCGACGCGACGACGCCGAACGGCGGAACTCCAATCGTGGGCGCAACGACGCTCGCGTACGCGTACCTCCACCAGGAAGCGAGTCAGAGCTCTGGCTGCGCAGAGCCTTGTGGAGCCCACGGCAATCGCTACGTCGTGCTGATTACTGACGGTGCCGATTCGTGCCCGATGCCGTCGCGAGCAGAAGACGCGGCAGCTTGTGCCGCAGCCGGCAGCTGCCCGAGTTATCTAGTCCAAAAGATTGCACCGGCAGCCACTGCCGCGAACATTCGAACATTCGTGATCGGCGCACCCGGAAGTGAGTCCGCGCGCGGTTATCTTTCCGAGCTCGCGTTTGTGGGCGGCACGGCGCGCAACGGCGGCAACTGTGTCCACGATGCGAGCGGCGCGACGGGCGACTGTCACTTCGACATGACTGCCACGACCGACTTCGCGGGTGCGCTCGGTAGCGCACTCGGCAACATCAGCGGCGCCGCTCTCGGCTGCGAGTTCGCCGTGCCGGAGACTGTGGACGCGATCACGCCCGACAAAGTGAACGTGCAGTTCGCAGCTAGCGGCGGCATGGGCTCGGTGTGTTTCGCGAACGACGAGCGCCCGTGCGACGGCCAGGCGAACGGCTGGCAGTTTGCGAAGAAACCCGATGGGCAGAAAGATCTCTCTCGCGTCGTATTGTGCGGCGCGGCCTGTGATCAAGTTCGGGCGGACGCGGCCGCTCAGGTGGACGTCGTGCTCGGCTGCGACTCGATCGGTCCGCAATGAGGCGATCATGAAACGGAATTTCTACGCGCTTCTCGTGGCGCTGCTCGCGACGACGAGTGGCTGCGGTTCTGACGCTGCGGCAACTCCGCCGATCCCGAAGGGGCAACCCCCGGGCACGAGTTGCGCCCCGATCAACCTGACACAACCTTGCAGGTGCGCGGATGCGTCTGCCGGTCAGCAGACCTGCAAGGCCGCTGGATTCACGCAATGCCAGTGCGCCGTCAGAGAGCCGGGCTCAGCCGGGTCGGGTGCCGCTGTTGGCGGCAGCGCGGGTGGTAGCGCGGGCGCGGGCGCCGTCGGGAGCGCCGGGCGGAGCGGTTCCAACACCATGGGCACCCAAGTCGCCGCCGATCCACCGGCGAATCGCAGCAGCGTGCGCTTCGATTGGCAGCGCACGATGCCGACGGGCGGCAGTTGCGAAGCGGGACACTACGAGGGCACATTCACCGGGTTTTACAGTCCGGCGATCATCGTCGTCCCCGATCTACCCGTCATCCCGGTATTCCCAGTCGAGTTGCCCGGCAACCCCGGGCTCGCGTTCGATCTCCTGCGAGAGGGCAATGGTGAGATCTTCAATGTCTCGAACGGCAAGATGAGCGGCAACGCGCTCGGAGCGTTTCCGTTCACTGCCGACGTCGTGGGCAAACTTCACTGTGACACGCTGAAGTTCGACGCGACGCTCGTGAACGGTTCGTATTTCATCGGCCCGCTCGAGTTCAGGTTCGAGGGGCCGATCACCGCCGACTACGACAAACAAACACACACGATGACCAATGGCTTGTGGAAGGTCGACGAGCCCGATGCTCCGGGCTCGGGTGGCTCGGGCGACTGGACAGTCCACTGGATCCACAACTGATCGGCCAGTCGTCGAACCCGTCCAGATCCGCCGGCATCGGGTTCGCGAGAGACCGTGACTCGCCTGTTAGCCCAACGATCTTGCTGGGGAATTTCAACGGATCCATGGACTGCCGTCGGCGGACTAGACAGTCCGGCCCCAGAAGCGGCACGGGAAGTGCTACACTCGGGCCAACGTTTCACGGAGCAACGATGAAGAAGCAACCCGAACCTGTCACGCGCGACCACATTCTGAAAATCCTCAGCGACGATGAAGCTGCGAGCGTGACAACGGCGGAGACGGCGGCTCAGCTCGTCCACGGCGACGAATTCATCGATTTGACTCAGCTTGGTATGGGTGTCCAACGCGCCGAGGCATCCCATCCGACGGAGGATGTGCTCCCCAGAAAGGCCGTCAATGAACACACGTGGCAGAAGGTCGTGGCGAACTTGAACGCGCGCCTATTGATGACGCATGTGCGTCCGGCGCCCTCGAAACGCTCGTCGTGACTCGGCCCTCAGGGCGAATCCAGCCGCACTTCGCCCTTCGACAGATCGTCGTGTCGCAACTCGGCGGGAACATGGCATCGGTCACGTCGAAGTAGTCGATTCGTTCACGAAGCTCGTCGTCTGAGGCGCACAACCGAATTTGTTGGGCACGTACACGTCGCAGTCGCGCGTGCCTTGGTTCGGAACGTTGACCCGGCCGTGCAAAAGCGTGGGGCGATTTGATTCTGGCGGGCTTGGTCGCACGCAGTCCATCACGCGTCGCGATCAGCCGCCTGCGAGGCGCTGACGCCGAGCGGTCGAAGAGATCTGCGAGGAAAAGTTGGGCGCGCCGCGCCGTGCTGGCAGCGCAGGCGCATCCGCCTCGAAGCGCTCGGTGACCGAATGGTCACTGTTTCATCATGCGCGCGCGGGCGCCGCTCGATCTATGACGAGAGCGCTCGCGACGTCGCGCTTGCTGCGTGCGCCGTGCGCCTCGTGGAACGGGACGAAAGGACACGTTTATGTCTCAAGATTTGCAGGGTCTCGCGGTGGCCGCTCTCTTCTTTGCGACGCTCTCCGGCTTCGGATGCGCGCCTGGCGACTCCAACGGCAATCGTCAACCGGTTCACTCTCAGAGTGAGAACAGCTCCACCGGAGCTGGTCCCGTCACAACGTTCGACCGTGGCGCCGGCACCGACGTCAGCTCGAACGTGATGCCTGCAGCTGCGAGCGGCGCTGCCGCTGGAGCCAACGGCGCGACGCCAAAGATTCCGAGCGCTGCCGCTGCGAGCGGCATACCCAGCGCACCGAGCTCGAGCGGCGCGGGTAGTGCAGGGGCGAGTGCGGCTCCTGCAGCCCCGAGCACCAATACCAACGCCGGCACGACGACAGGCAAAACCGTTTGGAAGCCTCAACCCGGTGTGACTTGGCAGTGGCAACTGACTGGAACCGTCGATACGAGTCTCGACGTGCAGATGTACGACATCGACATGTTCACGAATTCTCCCGCTGTGATCCAGAAGCTGCACGCCGACAAGCGAGTCGTGATCTGCTACTTCTCGGCCGGCTCGTACGAGCCCAATCGGCCCGACTCTGCGACTTTGGCGAACACCGGCCTCGGCAGCGTGCTCGATGGTTGGCCGGATGAACGCTGGGTCGACATTCGGTCACCCGCAGTTCGGACCGTCATGCAGGCGCGGCTCGATTTCGCCGTGAAGCAGGGCTGCGACGGGGTCGAGCCCGACAACGTCGATGGGTTCGACAATGCCAACGGTCTTGGACTCACCGCGCAGGACCAAATCGACTTCAACCGATTTCTCGCGAAGGAAGCGCACGCCCGTGGTTTGTCGATCGGGCTCAAGAACACGCTCGGCTTGGTGCCAAACCTGGTCGGGTCGTTCGATTGGGCGCTCAACGAGGAGTGCGAGCAGTTCGGGGAATGCACGGCACTGCAGCCGTTCATCGCGGCCGGCAAGGCCGTATTTCACTGCGAATACGTGGACAGTACGGCGTCCGCTGCGGACACGGGCACGGATCTGGGTAGCGGCACCGGTGTGATTCCAGGCGCTGGTGTGACGCCGGCGCCGGGTTTGGGCACGGGCACGCCTGCGAGTGGCAGCACGCCTAGCGGTAATGGCGCGGAGATGGACGCCGACGAGGCTATGAACGAGGAGATGGACGAGGACGTCGATACTGAGATGGACGCGGACGTCGAGACGGGTTCCGACGTAGACACGGGTTCCGACGGCGATGCGGAGGATGGCGACTCCGCCGCGGCGGGCGACGACGAGATGGAAGCGGAGGCCGAGAGTGACACTGATACCGATGATTCCGATGCGGACGCCGAGTACTCGAACGTCTACGCGATCACGAGCACGGCGCTGATCTGCGCCAGCAATCCCGCAGGCTTCTCCACGATCATCAAGAACCTCGACCTGGATGCCTTTCGCCTGACCTGCAATTGAGCCACGCGATCCACCACCACCTCACCTCGGCTCCGCTGATCGCCCAGCACGCAACGTGCGCGCCCACCACACCAGATCGTCGACCAGCTTCACTGCCGCATCCTCTAGATACGGAAAATCGGCGAACGTCTGGCCCTTCATCAACATTCCTACGAACTCGTTGTAGCCGATGTGAACGGTGTGCTTGAGCGACGCGACCTGCATCTCCGCGAGAACTAAACGCAACTGCTCCACCGCTCGCGCACCACCCGCGTTGCCGTACGCTACGAAGCTCGCCGGCTTGCGATTGAGCTGGGCATAGACGTAGTCGATCGCATTCTTCAGCACCGCCGGAATGCCGTGATTGTACTCGGCCGTGATGAACACGTAGCCGTCGAGCTCGGCCATCTTTTTGCCGAAGCGCAACGCGGCCTCGTTCGTCGGCGCCACCATCATCGGCGACCGCGGCTCGTCGAAGAACGGCATCGGATAGTCTCGCAAGTCGACGAGCTCGAACGTGGCGTCGGTACGCCTGCGCGCAATGTCGAGTAACCATTCCGCAGGTTTGTCGGCAAAACGACCGGTTCGTGTGGTGCTCAAGATCAAGCCAATGTGCAGCGGGTCGGACATGGAAGACTCCTGGATGAGTTGGCGTTGCCGCTCGTTGTCGGGGCGTACGGAGACGACGACCGAAGCACGCAGTTGAAGCACTGCACTCGGTCTGGCTGTTACGCACCTTTTGTTCGTTGCACTAACCTAGTTGCCACCGCAAACTGCCGCAAGGAGGCACATTCTTGGCCGATACGCACAAATCTGTTCGTGGACCTCACGTGTCGCCGGACTGCAAAGCGGTCGCCGAGACACTCGCGCTGATCGGAGACAAGTGGACGGTCTTGGTGGTGGGCGTCCTCTCGAGTCAGACACTGCGCTACAGCGAGATCCGGCGTGCCGTCGACGGCATCTCGCAACGCATGCTGACACTCACGCTGAAGCGACTCGAAGAAGAGGGTCTCGTGGAACGCACGATGTACCCGACAATTCCTCCGCGCGTCGACTACTCGCTCACGGAGCTCGGCTGCACCCTCACCGTCCCGCTGCGCACGCTGTTCGACTGGACGCTGGAGCATCGGCCCGCGATGCTGAAAGCGCGCAAGACCTACGCCGCGGCTGCGAAGCAGAGAGCGAGAGCTTCGAGGGCCGGCGTCGGCGAGTGAAGGGGTTCGGGCAATTCCTTACGCGCCCAGGTCCTCCCGCGTCACCTCGCGTGCCGGCTTGTCGTCCCGCAACCGCACGAGGCGCGGATGCCGGAGCTTGCCGTGGGACGTCCACTGCATGAACGCTACCTCGACCACGATCTCAGGCTGAACCCAGCGCACGCCGCTGCGCGGAAAGCCGTCGCCCTTCGTGAACGGCGTTCGCGAGATCTCGAGCGCGTCCAGCCGGTCGCGCAGCTCGAGTAGCAACTTCGTATCGAGGCCCGTGCCGACCTTGCCTGCAAACTCGAAGTCGTCCCCCGAGAAGTAGCCGATCAGCAACGCACCCAACCCAACTCGTTTGCCGCGCGGATCGGTGAAGCCGCCGATGACGAATTCCTGACCTGCCTCGCACTTCATCTTGAGCCAGTCGCGCGAACGACGGTGCTCATACGGAGCGTCGCGGCGTTTAGCGATCACGCCTTCCCAGCCTTCGGCGCACGCGCGCACCCACGGCTCCGGTTCGTCGAGCCGCGGCACGACATACAGCGGCGGCTGAAGTGGCAACTCACATAAGAGCTTCCGGCGCGCTTCGAGCCCGAGCGACGTGACAGAACCCTCGAGCCACAACACGTCGAACAAGTGGTAACCCGGAGCGTTCCGCTCTTCCCACCAGCCGGTCGCTTCGCCGTCGAGTATCGCGTCGCGAACTGGCAGCGCAGCGACTGCTTCGACGAACGCTGGATACGACTCGTTACGGAGCAGCTGGTTGCGCGTCATCAGCCGAACAGCGTTGCCGCGTTTGAACGCGAGCAGGCGAATGCCGTCGAGCTTGCGTTCGAATACCCAGTCCGGGCCGGTGAATCGCTCGCGCGTGAGCGTCGCGGCCATGGGCTCGAGCCAGCTGGGGAATTCGTCGGACATCGGGTCACACGCGCGCGCTTTGATGACCGACTCGACGCCGATCCCTGACGCAAACTTAGCGTCAGGGATCGATCGCCATCAAGTCACTCCACGATCTCGCAGTACTGCGGGAAATCGGCCGGCAGGCCTGCCGCATACGGCTCCGGGCTTACCCCGAATGGATGTTCCTTGAGGAACTGCCATTGCGCGTTCTTGACCTCGGGCGGCGAGCCGCAGTGTCGACCTTGGTGGTTGCAGATCACCGCGAAACCGCCTTTCGAGGCGAGATCACTCGTCAGAACGCGCGACGTCTGCGCAAAGCTCACGATGACCACGTCATCCGCTTCCGAACCGTGTGTCGCCATGACGGGTGTCACGTGACCCGGATCTTGCAGTTCGTGCGTCACGACGGTGCCGCCCGAGTTCGGAATCGCTCCCGCCAGATAGCCGGAGCGTTCGTAGGCCATCACGCCAGCCTGTAGACCGCCCGCGTCGCACCCCGCAGTGTAGATGCGGTGCGTGTCGATGCCGAGTTGGTCGATCGCGCACGCGAGGATTTCGTCGCTCACAGCGAAGTCACCCGTGAGCCAGACACCCGGACCGGTATCTTCGCCAGTGCCGAGCGACCCTCCAGGCGAGACGATCAAGCCACCCTCGTCGAGTACAGCTTGGAACGCATCGCCGAGCATGCTCTCCGCTTCGCCTGGATTGCTACCGGTGCCGTGCCAGTAGAACAGCACAGGCGGTTTTACACCGTCGCGCTTTTCTCCGAGCCACAGTTGGACCGGAATGCCCAGGACCTCGACGGTGCCTGTGGCGAGCTTGGGACACGCTTGCGTCGCTTTCGGCAAGCTTGGCTCAGTCGTCGGCGCGACTGAACCGGCAGCACCGGCAGCACCGGCAGCACCGCTCGCCCCGCTTCCTGCCGAACCTTCACCGTGGTGGCCGCGCCAAATGCCGGTCCAGAAGTCGTCGGCGTGATCGCAGGCACCCGCAAACAGGAGCAACGACGCAGTCGTCAGAATCGCTTTTGGTTTCATGAGAATTCCTTCCGATGATGCGGTGTCGGAGCACGCGGGCAATTTTGAAACTAAGTTCGCCGAGCTCGCTGCGTAGCCCGGTTGAATCGTCCCCATGCGCAGTACGGTCCGCGATCGAGGGCGTGCGCGTCGCCGACGGGTCGAGCTCGCTGCGAGCAGTGCGCGCAGCCGTCAGCGTCAGCGCTCAGCGTTCGGATGCGGCGGCGGTTGGCAGCTGTCGGCGACGACCGAGATCTGACAACTAACACCGCAGCAATCGAGCCGCGCGGCTCGTCGCGCTCGCAGGAGTACGAACGCCAACTCGTCGGAGAACCTGGCACGTACGCCACGTGACTACCTTCCACTACTCCGGGAAGCAGGTTCGACGCGACGGAAGATGTGACTACTTGCCCGCGTGATACGAGGCGAGTCGTTCGGTACGAAGCCGCAGCCGTTCGGGCAGGAACGTCATCTCTCCTTATATGTCTCGCCCACTCGATATGTCCCGCCCACTCGCGACATGAGGTTCGCCGCTCGGGGCGGCGCCGAACTGCCACATCGCGCGAGCGCTGTTGCGTGCTTGCGAGCGTTCCGTCGGTATCGATCAACCGTGACAAAACGGTCAGCACGAAGGTCGGCGAACAGCCGGTGCAGCGGTTGGCTGCATCGACGGCCGGCGATTCTGACCGGAGTCGCCGCGTTTGTGTCACGTACAACGTGTTAGCCCTTAAACGTCGATGCAATCTGTTGACCGCGTTATGGCCATCCAATAATGTGCCGGTACTTCAAGCTGTAGTTTCGGTAACGCCGACTTGCGCCGAACACTAACTGCCTGGACGACGCAACACTCGAGCTCGAGTGGGGTCGCCCGGCAGTCGCTCACGACCGCATCCCATGTGGAACCGGGCACTCACTGCACTTATCCTTATGTGTTGTTTCACCCCCAAGACGAGGGCGGACGACGCCCCGGCCTACTGCCGACGCATCGATGCGTTGGCGGAGAGCGAAGGTGCGCTGCTCTGGGCGCCCAAACTCTCGCTGCAAGGCCTGCGCTATCCGTCTGGCTTCGACAACGGGCCGACGACTAGGGACGGCTATCAGGTTCGAGTCGGATTGTCTTATTCACTCGTCGACGTGTACCGCGCGATGCGTGTTGGCGCGGCCAACGAAGCTGACTGCGCGGCGCACGAGCTCCAGCGCGAGCTCGAGACGGCAGCCGAGAGCATGGCGGACATGCCGCTCCGAGATGCATACCGCGCGCAAGCCGAGTTCTTGTCCGGCCATCGCGGCGAGGTCGAAGCGATCGTCGAACGCGCGCGCTCGCGCCTGAGCGAGCACGTGATTACGCTGACCGAGTTCAACGAAGTGTTGGACTCGGCGGATCAATTCGAGCGCAAAGCCATCCAGGCTGAAGGGAACGCCGCACGTATCGACGCAAAGGGCCATCCCACTACGCCCACCGCGCCCACTCGCTCGACTACGTCCATGACTCGCGATCTGCTGCGCCTGCGGGCGGAGCAAGAACAAAGCCTGTCGTCACTGCGCTCCCTGGACGCCTGGACGCTGCGTGTGCACGGCGGGGTGATTCCGGTCGCAGAGCGCGGTGTGGAATGGTTCGGCTGGCTGGAGTTGAGCTACAGCCTTGGAGGGTTGTTCCGAAGCGGGCCGGAGGCACGCTTTCGGCAAGCACGCCTCGAAGAGCTGCGCGACGAGCCGAACCAGATCCCGGCGAAACTGCAGCGCATCCGCGCGGACGTCACTACGCAGGCCGAGCAAGCCGAATCCGAGCTGCGCATCGTGACCCGGCGGCTCGGATACTTACGGACCGCGCGAGCTGAGCTCGACACGGCCGACACCACCATGGCCGCACAGCTGCGCGACTCGCTCGCGCTCGACGAGTTTTCGACCGGGTCCGAGAGAGCCTTTCTGGAGACGCTCGTAGCTTCCACTAACAAATGGAGTCGGCAAAGTGATTGAACAGCGCGCAGAGCAAATCGTTCCAGCGCCGATCGGAGGCGCAGCGGACGGAAGCGACCCGTCGGACCACACGTTTACGCGCCTCAAGTTGACGCCGGAGGACGACGCGGACTGGGTCATGCCCGGGGTGCCGAAGCACTACTTTCTTCCGCGCGTCATGTCGTTGGGTATGCTCGGCGTGGTCGCGTTCTGCCTGATTGAAGGCGCGCGCGCCGGCTATCTCCTTTATACCGACGCACTCGTCGCGCCGTTCGTGCTGTCGAAGGACAGCGAGCAAGTGACGTCGAGCCGCCTGAGCCTTGCCGGCCTACTCGGTGATCGCGACAACGTCGCTGTCCGCATCGACATCACCGAGAACTCGATGCATGTCGACCGCGAGAGCATCACGCAGTTGCGCGAGCTCCGGAGCGCAGTTTCGGGCGGCCTCGCGTACTCGGGCGCGGTCGTATCCCAAAACGAAAGTGCGGCTGGCACCGACCGAGAACGCATCTCGGATCAGCGAACGCTGCTCTGGCAATCCGTCGACAACCAGCGTGCCTATGTAAAGGAGCTGGAGCGTCAGATGTCCGCCGGTCTCGTGCGTCGCTCGGACGTCGCGCGTGAGGAAAACGAGCTGCGGCGCTTGCAGCTCCTCGAGCTCCAAAACCAACGAGAGCAGGTGGGCGCAGAAACGCGCCGGCACGAGATCGAGCTGATGCGCCAGTCGCTCTCGACCGCGCGCCCGGCTGCAAATGCCACGGCGCCCGACGTGCTTCGCTACCGAGAGCAGCTGCTTCGCATCGAGCTCGAGCTGATCAGCCTGGATGCGAAGCAGCTG
>Ga0193752_1000778_pt1 | contig 28928 bp, 24 predicted proteins | sample H1c1metaG_FD_144924 | JGI IMG/M metagenome (GOLD analysis project Ga0193752, IMG submission 144924) | Soil microbial communities from a riparian zone of the East river system, Colorado, United States - H1c1 | ecosystem: Environmental > Terrestrial > Soil > Riparian zone | place: USA: East River...
CGATCTGTTCGACCGCTGGGTGCTGCCGATCACCGTCGTCGTGCTCCTGGGCCTGTTCGCGCTGCAAAGCCTGGGCACCGCGACGGTCGGCAGGCTGTTCGGGCCGGTATGCCTGCTGTGGTTCCTCGCCCTGGCGGCCGCCGGGATATGGAACATCGTGCAGCAGCCCTCGGTGCTCGCCGCCCTCGACCCCCGCCATGCGGCCGGCTTCCTCACCCGCCACGGCTTTGCCTCGTTCCTGGTGCTCGGCGCGGTGCTGCTCGCGCTTACCGGCGCCGAGGCGCTCTATGCCGACATGGGCCACTTCGGAAAATGGCCGATCCGCCTCGTCTGGTTCGCGCTGGTGCTGCCGGCGCTGGTGCTCAGCTACTTCGGGCAGGGCGCGCTGCTGATCGCCAATCCCGCCGCGATCGACAATCCGTTCTACCTCGCCTTCCCGCACTGGGCGCTCTATCCGATGGTCGGGCTCGCCACCGCGGCTACGGTGATCGCCTCGCAGGCGTCGATCACCGGCACCTCCTCGCTCGCCCGCCAGGCGATCCAGCTCGGCTTCCTGCCGCGCATGAACATCGTGCAGACCTCGGCGCAGGCCTACGGGCAGGTCTACATCCCGGCGATCAACTGGTTCCTGCTGGTCATGGTGCTCGCCGCGGTGCTCACCTTCGGCTCTTCGAGCGAGCTGGCGCACGCCTACGGCGTGGCGCTGACCGGCACCATGCTGGTGACCTCGATCCTCACTTTCTTCGTCATCCGCTACGCCTGGGGCTTTCCGCTGTGGCTGTGCATCCTCGCCACCGGTTTCTTCGTCGTCATCGACCTCGCCTTCTTCTCCTCGGCGATGCTGAAGACGCTCGACGGCGGCTGGTTCCCGCTCGCCATCGGCGTCGGCGTGTTCGTCCTGATGGCCACCTGGCGGCGCGGCCGCGAAGTCCTGTTCGCGCGCCTGGCCGAGTCCTCGGTGCCGCTCACTCCATTCCTCGCCTCGCTGTTCGCGTCGCCGCCGCAGCGCGTGCCCGGCACCGCGATCTTCATGACTGCGACGCCGGAGGCGACGCCGCACGCGCTGCTGCACAACCTCAACCACAACAAGGTGCTGCACGAGCGCGTGATATTCCTCACCGTGGAGATGCACGACGTTCCCTGGGTGCCGTTCGAGGATCGCGTCGAGTGCGCCGAGCTCGGCCACGGCTGCTGGCGCCTGGTGGTGCGCTACGGCTTCATGAACCGGCCGGACGTGATCAGCGCGCTGACGCTGGCGGCGGCGCAAGGCATGCAGTTCGACATGATGCAGACCTCGTTCTTCCTGTCGCGCCAGCAGATCGTTCCCTCGGCTGGCGGGCCCTCGACGATGGCGCGCTGGCGCGAGCGCCTGTTCGCCGCCATGGCCCGCAACGCCGGCAACGTCACCGACTATTTCAACATCCCGACCAACCGCGTGATCGAGCTCGGCACCCGCGTCGAGATTTAGCAAATCTTTGTTTAGACAAGAATAAAATCCGCTCGTTTGCGTTTTGTGCGGTGCAAGAGTAGCTTCCGCCGCCACCGTGGCGAATAACGGCGAGCAACCAAAAGAATCCACCGCGGGCCTCACCCTCCTGGCCCTGGGCATCGTCTTCGGCGACCTGGGCACCAGTCCGCTCTACGCCGTCAAGGAAACCTTCTCCGCCGACCACGGCATCCCGCTTACCGACGAGAACGTGCTCGGTGGCCTGTCGACCATCTTCTGGACGCTGATGGTGGTGGTGTCGCTGAAGTATGTCCTGCTGATCATGCGCGCCGACAACAAGGGCGAGGGCGGCATCATGGCGCTGATCGCGCTTGCCGCGAGCGCGGTGAAGGAGCAGCCGCGCGTGCGCGGGCCGCTGCTGCTCATCGGCTGCCTCGGCGCCGCGCTCTTTTACGGCGACGCGGTGCTGACGCCCGCGATCTCGGTGCTCTCCGCGGTCGAAGGGCTGGCGATCGGCACCAGCGCGTTCAAGCCCTATGTCGTGCCGATCGCGATCACGGTCCTGCTGGCGTTGTTCGCGCTGCAGGTGCGGGGCACCGCGGTGGTCGGCCGTCTCTTCGGCCCGGTCACGCTGCTCTGGTTCCTCGCCATCGGCGCCGCCGGCGCCTACGGCATCGCGCAGCACCCGCAGATCCTCGGTGCGCTCGACCCGCGTTATGCCCTGGGCTTCGTCACCGGCCACGGCGTGGCGTCCTTCATCGTGCTCGGCGCGGTGGTGCTGGCGGTTACCGGCGCCGAGGCGCTGTACGCCGACATGGGTCACTTCGGCAAGGGGCCGGTGCGCATCGCCTGGTTCGGCCTGGTCGCGCCCGCGCTGGTGCTCAATTATTTCGGCCAGGGCGCCATCCTGATCGCCGATCCCGAGACGGTGAAAAACCCGTTCTACCTCCTGTTGCCGGGCTGGGCGCTGTACCCGATGGTTGTTCTCGCCACCGCCGCGACCGTGATCGCCTCGCAGGCGGTGATCTCGGGTGCCTATTCGCTCACCAAGCAGGCCGTCCAGCTCGGCTTCCTGCCGCGCCTGAACATCGTGCAGACCTCGGCGCGGCAATACGGCCAGATCTACATCCCGAGCATCAACTGGATCCTGTGCGCGTCGGTGGTGGCGGCGGTGGCCGGCTTCGGCTCCTCGTCAGAGCTGGCGGGCGCCTACGGCGTGGCGGTGACCGGCACCATGCTGGTGGACACGCTGCTCACCTTCTTCGTCATCCGCTTCGGCTGGGGCTACCGGCTGTGGATCTGCGTGCTTGCCACGGGCTTTTTCTTCATCATCGACTTCGCGTTCTTCTCCGCCACGCTGGCCAAGGTCGCCGACGGCGGCTGGTTCCCGCTCGCCATCGGCCTCGTGGTGTTCACCGTGATGACCACCTGGCGGCGCGGCCGCGACATGCTCTACGAGCGCCTGCGCGAGTCGTCGGTGCCGCTGGAGCCGTTCCTGAAGTCTCTGTTCGTCGATCCGCCGCACCGCGTGCCGGGTACTGCAATCTTCCTCACCGCGACGCCGGACGCGACGCCGCACGCGCTGCTGCACAACCTGAACCACAACAAGGTGCTGCACGAGCGCGTGGTGTTCCTGACGGTGGAAACGCACGACGTTCCCTGGGTGCCGTTCGAGGACCGCGTGGAATGCGCCGGGCTCGGCCACGGCTGCTGGCGGGTAACGGTGCGCTACGGCTTCATGAACCAGTACGACGTCATGCGCGCGCTCGACCTGTGCGCCGCGATGGGCCTGGAGTTCGAGCTGATGCAGACCTCGTTCTTCATCTCGCGCCAGAAGGTCGTGCCGACCTCCTCGACCATGTGGCGCTGGCGCGAGCGCCTGTTCGCCGCCATGGCGCGCAACGCCGGCAACGTCACCGACTACTTCAACATCCCCGACAACCGCGTCATCGAGCTCGGCACGCGCGTGCAGATCTAGGTGTTTTCCGCAACCAGGCGATAGCCGACGCCGGTCTCGGTGAGCAGGTGCTTCGGCCGCGCGGGATCGGCCTCCAGCTTCTCGCGCAGCCCCTTCATGTACACGCGCAGGTAGTGGGTGTGCTCGGCGTGCGTCGGCCCCCACACCTGGCTCAGGAGCTGCCGGTGCGTCACCACCAGGCCGAGATGCTTCGCCAGGCAAGCGACCAGCTTGAACTCCAGAGGGGTGAGATGGATTTTCTGCCGGTTGCGCGATGCCAGCCTCTTGCCGAAATCGATGGTGACATCGTCGAAGGCCAGTACCTCCTGCCCGTTCGACGGCCGGGCGGCGTGCCGCAAAGCCACCCGCACGCGCGCCAGCAGCTCGCCGACGCCGAAGGGCTTGGTGATGTAGTCGTCGGCGCCGGCGTCGAGTGCTTCGACCTTCGAGCGCTCCTGCACACGGGCGGACAGCACGACGATGGGCATGCTCGACCACGCCCGGATGCGCCGGATCACCTCGACGCCGTCGAGGTCGGGCAGGCCGAGGTCGACGATCGCCATGTCGGGCTTGTGCGTGCCGGCATCGATCGCGCCGCGCTCGCCGCCGGCGGCTTCGACCACCCGGTAGCCCTCCGCAGCGAGCGAGGAGCGCAGGAAGCGCCGGATCTCGGGCTCGTCCTCGACCACCAGGATCGCCGGCCGCGGCTCGCTCATGGCTCCTGCGCCGTTTCCTCGGCCGGCGGTGAAGGGGCTTGCTCCAGGGGCAGCGTAAAGCGGAACGCGGTGCCGCCGCCGGGCAGCTGCTCGGCCCAGATGCTGCCCTGGTGCAGGAGCACGATCGCGCGGCAGATCGACAGGCCCAGGCCGATGCCGCCGGCCGCGTTTTCTCCCGCGCCGCGGTGGAACTTGGCGAACACGCGCGCGAAGTCGGCTGGCTCCAGCCCGGGCCCGAAGTCCTCCACCGAAACGAGCAGCTCGGCGTCGCGCCGCGCGGCGCGCAGCCGCACCAGCGTCCCGGCCGGCGTGTGCCGGGCGGCATTCTCGAGCAGGTTGCCGAGCGCCTGCTCGATCAGCGTGGCGTCGACGCGCACGAGCGGCAGGTCGGCGGGCAGGTCGAGCATGACGCGATGCTGCGCGAGGCGAGCCGCCAGCCGGTCGAGCACCGAGCCGGCGATCTCGCCGAGCGAAGTCCAGTCGCGCTGGAGCGTGATGGCGCCCGTCTCGAGGCGCGTCATCTGCAGCACGTTGCCCATGACTTCCGCCATGGCACCCGACTGCTGGAAGATGCTTTCTGCCAGGGCGCGCCGCTCCGCCGCGCCGAGGCGCTCGCCGTTCTCCACCAGGCTGGACGAGGCGCCCGACATGACGGCGAGCGGCGTGCGCAGGTCGTGGGAGATCGAGGAGAGCAGCGCGCTGCGCACGCGCTCGGTTTCCGCGTCGAGCGCGGCGGCGGCGCGCGCCGTGCCTGCGCGACGCGCGCTTTCCGCCAGGCCGGAGATCACCAGGCCGACCGCCAGCATGATGACGAAGGTCACCAGGTATTGCGCGTCGTTGACGGCGAAGGACAGGTACGGCGGCACGAACAGGACGTCGAAGGCGAGCACGCAAAGCAGCGCGGTGGCCGCGGCCGCTCCGCGGTTGTAGCGCAGCGCGACGACCACGACCGGGAGCAGGTACAGCATCGCGATGTTGACCGGATCGATGTGCGACCGCAGCGCGAGGCCGGCCACGGTGCAGGCCGCGGTGGCGACGACGGCCCAGGCATAGCCCTTCATGCGCCAACTGTAGCGCAAGGCCGCCATAAAGACGGCGTAAAAAAACGCCGCGCGCCGGTTCGGCAGCCCGCAGCGCGTCTAAGCTGCGCGCCCCATGACCCCATCCAAACAGAGCACCGCGGCACTGACTCTCCTGGCCCTCGGCGTCGTCTATGGCGACATCGGCACGAGCCCGCTGTATGCCGTCAAGGAAACCTTCAACCCGGCGCACGGCATCCCGCTCACTCCGGACAACATCCTCGGCGGCGCCTCGGCGATCTTCTGGACGCTGATGGTCGTGGTCTCGCTGAAATACGTCGTTCTGGTGCTGCGCGCGAACAACCGCGGCGAGGGCGGCATCATGGCGCTGCTCGCGCTGGCGACCGAATCGATCCGCAGCCGGCCGCGATGGAGCGCGCCGCTGCTCGCGGTCGGCGTGTTCGGCGCGGCCCTCTTCTACGGCGACGCGGTGCTGACCCCCGCCATCTCGGTGCTGTCTGCAGTAGAGGGGCTGGAAGTCGGCACCACGGCTTTCAAGCCGTACGTGGTTCCGATCGCCACGGGGATTCTGGTCGGATTGTTCCTCATTCAGCGGCATGGAACCGCGGTCGTGGGGGCGCTGTTCGGCCCGGTCTGCGCGCTGTGGTTCGCGTCGCTCGCCGCGGCCGGCGTGTGGAACATCGCAAGGAACCCGGTGATCCTGGAGGCGCTCGACCCGCGGCACGCGTTCGCCTTCGCCACCAGCCACGGTGTCGCCTCCTTCGTGGTCCTCGGCTCGGTGCTGCTCGCCGTCACCGGCGCGGAAGCTCTGTACGCCGACATGGGGCACTTCGGCAAGCGCGCCATCCGCATCGCGTGGTTCGCCCTGGTGGCCCCGGCGCTGGTCCTCAACTACTTCGGGCAGGGCGCGCTGCTGATCGGCGATCCGAAGGCGCTCGAGAACCCGTTCTTCCTGGCCTACCCATCGTGGGCTCTCTATCCCATGGTGGGGCTGGCGACCGCAGCCACGGTCATCGCCTCGCAAGCCACCATCTCCGGCGCCTACTCCATGACCCGCCAGGCGATCCAGCTCGGCTACCTGCCGCGCATGGAGATCCGGCACACCTCGGCGCGGACCATCGGGCAGATCTACGTCCCCGCGGTCAACTGGATCCTGCTTGCCGTGGTGGCCGCCGCAGTGATCGGCTTCGGCTCGTCGTCCAAGCTCGCCTCGGCCTACGGCGTCGCCGTCATGGGCACCATGCTCGCCACGACCTTCCTGACCTTCTTCGTGATCCGCTTTGGGTGGGGCTATCCGCTCTGGCTGTGCCTGCTCGCCACCGGCGCGTTCATCGTCGTCGACGCCACATTCTTCGCCGCCGCCCTGCACAAGGTGCTCGACGGCGGCTGGTTCCCGCTCGCGCTGGGCGCCGCCATCTTCGTGCTGATGACGACCTGGCGGAGCGGCCGGGCGAAGCTGCTCGCCGGCATTGCCGCGTCTTCCGCGCCGCTCGCATCGTTCCTGAAGTCGCTGCTCCGCGAGCCGCCGCAGCGCGTGCCCGGCACGGCGGTGTTCCTCACCTCGACGCCCGACGCGACGCCGCACGCGCTGCTGCACAGCCTCAAGCACTACAAGGTGCTGCACGAGCAGAACGTGTTCCTGACCGTGGAGTTTCGCGACGTGCCGTCGGTCGCCGGCGATGAGCGCATCGCCTGCGAGGACCTGGGACGCGCCTGCTGGCGCGTGCGCGTGCGCTACGGCTTCATGGACCAGCCCGACGTCGGCCTGGCGCTGCAGCTGTGCGGTCCCTTCGGCCTGCAGGTCGAGCCGATGGAGCTGTCCTACTTCCTGTCGCGCGAGAAGATCGTGTCCGGCGCGGGGCAAGGCGGCATGGCGCGCTGGCGCGAGCGCATGTTCGCCGCCATGGCGAGGAACGCCGGCAGCATCACGGATTTCTTCAACATCCCGGCCAACCGTGTCGTCGAGCTCGGCACCCGCGTGCAGATCTAAATGGGGTCTGACCCCATTTAGAGTTGGCTAGCGGTCCTTGCCGAAGATCCAGTCGGGGACGACCAGCACCAGCTCGGGCACGAAGATCAGCAGCAGCGTCAAAGCGGACACGGCGATCAGGAAGGGCATCGACTCGCGCGTGTACTGCCCGATCGGGCATTTCAGGATCTGGCAGACGACGAACATCGCCGCGCCGACCGGCGGGGTGTAGTTGCCGATGGTGGCGGCCATGATGAATATCAGCCCGAAGTGCACCGGGTCGACGCCGTATTTCGTCACCAGCGGCAGGAAGATCGGCGTCAGCATGATGATCAGCACCGAGCCTTCCATGAAGGTGCCGGCGAGCAGGATGAAGAGCACGATCAGCACCATCACCAGCCACTTGCTGTCGGTGAGCTCCAGCATCCAGGCCGAGATCACCTCCGGAATGCGCTCGAAGACGATGCCGTAGCCGAAGATCGCCGACAGTGCGAGCAGGAACATCACCGCGCCGATGTCGACCAGGCTGCCCTCGAGCGCTTCCCTGAGCGACTTCAGCCGCAGCACGCGGTAGGCGAAGAAGCCGATCAGCACCGCGTAGACCACCGCGAAGGCGCCGATCTCCGAGGGTGTGAAGATGCCGAAGCGCAGGCCGGCGAGCAGGATGACCGGGAACAGGATCGCCCAGATGCCGCCCCACGAAGCGCGTGCGATCTCTTTTGCCGTAGGTCTTTTCTTCAATTCAGGTTCATAACCGCGCTGGCGCGCGGTGATCGAGATGGTGAGGGCGAGGGTTGCCCACAGAAGGATGCCCGGGACGATGCCCGCGGCGAACAGGCGGCCGATCGACACCTGGCCGACGGTGCCGTAGAGGATGAAGCCGATGCCCGGCGGGATGATCGGCGCGAGCAGCGAGCCGTAGGACAGGATGCCGGCGGCGTAGCCCTTGGAGAAGCCGCGCTTGAGCATCTCGAAGCCGAGCAGGCGCGTGTTCATCGCCGCATCCGCGATGGACGAGCCGGTGACGCCGCTCATCAGCGTGGACAGCGCGATCGACACCTGGCCCAGGCCGCCCTGCATGCGCCCGGTGAGCACGGTGGCGAGCTTGAGCAGCTCGTGTGTGATGCCGGAATTGTTCATCACGTTGCCGGCGAGGATGAACAGGGGCACCGCGAGCAGCGCGAAGTTCTGCGTCTCGGTGATGGTGAGCTGGATCGGGATGGTCACCGGCAGCTCCGGGTGCTGCAGGAAGAACACGCAGCCCGAGATGCCGATGGCGAAGGCCACCGGCATGCCCATCAGCATGAAGACGGTGAAGGCGACGAGGACCCAGATCATCAAAGAATATCCAAAGATTTTTCTTCAGAAGATTTTTCCCCCTGAAGTTCGCCCACGATCTTCAAGACCGTCGTCACCAGCAACAAAAGACCGCCGACTACTGCGCTCGCCGTCACCCACGAGTAGCTGACTTCGGGGATGCCCTGGAAGCTGCGCGCGCGGCTGGTCCAGGCCAGCCAGGCGCCCATCACCACGAGGTATAGAAGGAAGGCGCTGATGATCAGGTAGTTCGCCAGGCGCAGGCCCTTCTGCGCGACGCTCGGCAGGAGGTCGGGGAGGAAATCGATCGACATCAGGGCGTTCTTGCGCCAGGCGATGTCGGCGCAGAGGAAGCAGGCCCAGGCGAAGAGCGCGGTGGCGGCGTCGGTCGACCAGTTGAGGGGATAGCCGAAGGCGCGCGACACCCCGCCCAGGAAGATGAGCAGCACCATCAGCACGAGGAAGGTCATGGCGATGGCGGCCTCCGCCGCCATCACCCGCTCATAGAGCTTGCGCACTACTTCTTGCCGATTTCCTTATGCACCTGGTTCTTGGCGTCCAGGATGTTCAGCTTCACGTAGGCCTGGTCGCCGGCCTTGCGGAACGCGGCCAGGTCGACGTCCTTGTTGATCGTCATGCCGCGCTTCTTCAGGTCCTGCTCGACCTCGGCCTCGAGCTTGAAGATCTGCTTCGAGGTCGCTTCGCCGGCCTTGTCGCACTCCTCGGTGAGCGCGCGCTGGTACTCCGGCGGCAGCGAGGCGAACCACTTGGCGCTCACCACCTCGAAGTTGATCAGCATGATGTGCTTCGTTTCATTGGCGAACTTGAGCACCTCGTAGAACTTGCCGCCCGGGATGTTGTTGTAGACCAGCTCGACGCCGTCGATCGCCTTCTGCTGCAGGCCGGGGTACATCTCGCCGAAGGCCATCGCCACCGGCGTGGCGCCGAGGGAGCGGATCGACTCCTGCCAGATCGGCGCCGGCGGCGTCCTGATGCGCAGGCCCTTCAAGTCGGCCGGGGTCTTCACCGCCTTGTTGGTGAAGAAGTGGCGGTAGCCCTGCACCCAGTTGAAGGACACCACCTTGAAGCCGAACTTCTCGGCCAGTTCCTGCTGCCACTTGATCACCGTGGGTGCCTTGCGCAGCTTCGCCACGTCCTCCAGCGTCTCGGCGAAGTAGGGGCCGTTCATCACCGCGATGCCGGGCACGTAGTTGCCCATGCGCGCGGAGTCGGTGTTCTGGCCGATGTTGGCGCCGGCGCGGATCTGCTCGAGGATGTCCTCCTCCTTGCCGAGCTGGGCGCTGTGGAACACTTCCACCTTGAGGCCGCCGTTGGTGCGCGCCTCGACCGCCTTGGCCCAGGCGAGGAAGCCCTCGTGGTACGGTTCCTTCGGCCCGAGCACGTGGTTGAACTTGAGCGAGTGCTTCGCCTGGGCGTGCGCCATGCAGGCCATCCCGAGCAGTACGACGGCAACGACGATCCTCATCTCATCCTCCTCCTAAGTGGTGCGCTAGTATCCAGACTGTGAAATCGGTTTGTCTACGCTGTTTGACGGTATGAAACAGGCGTCCACGCACCGTTCCCTCGAGCGCGGCTTCGCGCTGCTGGAGTCGGTCGCCGCGTCGGCGCGGCCGGTCAGCCTGGCGGAAACCGCGCGGCGCACCGGATTGCACCGCAGCACGGCCCACCACCTGCTGCAGACCCTGGTCAGCCTGGGCTACCTGCGCCAGGACGCGGAATCGCGCGGCTACGAGCTGTCGGCCAAGCCCTTCCAGCTCACCGGCCAGACCTGGTCGGCCGAGCAGCTCGCCGTCATCGGCCAGCCGTTCCTCGCCGAGGCCACGCGCCGCGGCGGGGAGGGCTCGAGCCTCGCCGCCTACCGCGACGGCGCGGTCACGGTGGTCGCCAAGCGCGAGCACGACGGGCCGGTGCGCGTGGTGCAGGACGTCGGCGCGCGCCGCCCGCTGCATTGCACGGCGGTGGCGAAGGCGATCCTGCCGTGGCTGCCCAAGCCCGAGCTGGAAGGGCTGCTCGCCCGCATGCGCTTCGTGCGCCTCACCCCCAAGACCATCGTCTCGCGCGCCGCGTTCGCGGTCGAGCTGCGCCGCATCCGCGCCGCCGGCTACGCGCTGGACGACGAGGAGCATGTCGAAGGCATCCGCTGCATCGCGATGCCGGTGTTCGGCCACACCGGCGAGGTGCTCGCCTCGCTCTGCATGCTCGGGCCGAAGAGCCGCATGAGCTACCAGCGCCTGCGCGAGCTGCGCGCGCCGCTCGCCGAGCTGACGCAGCAGATGTCGAAGCGGCTGGGCTACGCGGGCTGAGCCTGCTCCTCGTAGTGGAACACCTTGGCGATGATCTGCCAGCGTCCGTCGAGGTGGATCAGCGTGAGCAGGTCGGTGAAATAGCGCGGGCCGATGGCGCAGTGCAGGCGCACCAGCGCGGTCACCGGGCCGGCGAACTCGATGGAGGCGATGGCGTCGCGTCGCGGCTCGTTGCGGCTGGCCGGGGAGGGGCGCTTGTCCACCACCTTGAAGTATTCCTCCATGTCCAGGCACAGCAGCTCGCCGCTGGTGGCGGTGGCGTAGATGGCCTGCGGGTGGAAGATCTGGGCGAGCTTGCGCGTGCTGCTCTCGTAGAGGCCGTCGAAATACGGCTGCAGGGCTTGCGCGATGTCGGTGAATCTTCGGTCGGTATTCATCCTGCGATAGTATCCGCGGCATGAACTCGCCCGTCGACCTGCGTTCCGACACCGTCACCCGCCCCTCGGCCGGCATGCGCCGAGCCATGCACGAAGCGGAGCTCGGCGACGACGTGTTCGGCGACGACCCGACAGTCAATCGCCTGCAGGAGGTCGCCGCCTCGCTGTTCGGCTTCGAAGCGGCGCTGCTGTTTCCCACCGGCACCCAGTCGAACCTTGCCGCCCTGATGAGCCACTGTCAGCGCGGCGAGGAGGTCATCCTCGGCTCCGAGGCGCACAGCTACCGCTACGAGGCCGGCGGCCTGGCGGTGCTCGCCTCGATTCAGCCGCAGGTGGTGCCGAACCGCGCCGATGGCTCGCTCGACCTGGCCGAGGTCGAGGCCGCGATCAAGCCCGACGATCCGCATTTCCCGCATACCCGGCTGCTCGCGCTGGAGAACACGATCACCGGACGGGTGCTGCCCAGAAGCTACATGGAGAAGGCAATTCAGCTGGCAAAGTCGAAAGGCCTTGCCACTCACCTGGACGGCGCGAGAGTCTTCAACGCCGCGACGGCGCTCGGCATGAAGGTGAAGGATCTTTGCGCGGGGTTCGACTCGGTATCGTCCTGCCTGTCGAAGGGCCTAGGGACGCCTGCGGGTACGCTTCTTTTAGGTGGCAAAGGCCTTATTGAAAGAGCCAGGCGAGCCAGAAAAATCCTGGGCGGCGGCATGCGCCAGGCCGGAGTCATCGCGGCCGCCGGCCTGTACGCGCTGGAGAACAACGTCGAGCGCCTGAAGGACGACCACGCCAATGCGCAGCGCCTCGCCGACGGCCTGCGCAAGGCCGGCTACGAAGTGAGCGGGCCCAATACCAATATGGTTCTCGTGCGAGTGTCGCCCGAGGACGCTCAGGCGCTGGGTTCTTTCCTGAAAACGAAGCAGATAGTGGTGCTGTCGCGCGCGCCGATGCGCCTGGTGACGCACCTCGACGTCGACGCGGCGGGCATCGACCGCGTGCTCGCCGCCTTCGCGCAGTTCCGCCAGCCCGGCGCCGGCCGGGCGCTCTAGCTTTTCTTGCCGCGGCTTCCCTTCTACTACGGCTGGCTCCTGGTCGGCATCGCGTTCGTCACGATGGCGGTCGGCGTGACCTCGCGCACCGCGTTCTCGCTGCTGATGCCGCCGCTGATTGACGAGTTCGGCTGGGAGCGCGGGCTGGCCGCCGGCGCGTTTTCCTTCGGCTTCCTTGCCTCGGCGGTGGCCAGCCCGCTCGTCGGCCGGATGGTCGACCGGCACGGACCGCGCCTCGTGATCGAGAGCGGCGTGATCCTGCTGGCGGCCGGGCTGCTCCTCGCTCCGGCGATCCGCAATGCGTGGCACCTCTATGCGACGCTGGGCCTGCTGGCGGGCGTAGGCGCGAACCTGATGAGCTTCACCGCGCATTCGCTGTTCCTGCCGAACTGGTTCGCGCGCAACCGCGGCCTGGCTCTGAGCATCGCGTTCTCCGGCGCGGGCGTCGGCGCGATCGTGCTGCTGCCCTGGCTGCAGACGGTCATCCTCGGCGAAGGCTGGCGCGGGGCGTGCTCCGCCATGGGATGGCTGGTGCTCCTGGTGGTCGCTCCGATCAACCTGCTGGTGCGCAAGCGGCCCGAGGACATGGGCCTGATGCCCGACGGCGCGACGCACTCGGTCCAGGCCGAGGGCGCCCGGCGCCGCGCCAACATCGTCGATCCGGACTGGGCGGCGATCGAGTGGACGCTCGCCCGCGCCATGCGCACCGGCCGCTTCTGGTGGATCGCGCTGGGCTTCTTCTGCGCCCTGGTCGCCTGGTACGCGGTGCAGGTGCACCAGACGAAGTACCTAGTCGAGGTCGGCTTCAGCCCGCTGGTCGCGGCCTGGGCGCTGGGCATCGTCAGCGCGGTGGCGATTCCCGGCCAGCTCGGCTTCGGTGCGCTGTCGGACCGCGTCGGCCGCGAGTGGGTATGGAGCGCCGGCTGCTTCGGTTTCGCGCTCAGCTATGCCGCGCTGATCGCGCTCGAGGCTTTTCCGGCGCAGTGGCTGCTGTACGCGATGGTGCTGTCGCAGGGCGTCCTGGGCTACGCGCTCGCCGCGCTGCTCGGGCCGATCGTGCTGGAGGTTTTCGAGGGGCCGCACTACGGCGCCATCTTCGGCACGCTCACGGTCGCGCTGCTCGCCGGCGGCGCCGCCGGCCCGTGGATCGCCGGCGCGATCCACGACGCGAGCGGCAGCTACCGGCCCGCCTTCCTCCTCTGCATCGCCTGCTGCGCGGTCTCCGCCGCCGCCATCTGGATCGCCGCGCCGCGCAGGGTGCGGCGGGTAGCCGGCGCCTAAGGCGTACTACCCGCCGCCGTAAAGGAAGTGCGGCAGCCAGAGCGTCATGCCCGGCCAGATGTACATGAACACCAGGCAGACGATCACGATCAGCATGTAGGGCATCATGCCGGCGAAGATCTGGTTGAGGGTGACATGCGAGGGGGCGACGCCCTTCAGGTAGAACGCCGACATTGCCACCGGCGGCGAGAGGAACGCCGCCTGCAGGTTCACCGCCACCATGATGCCGAACAGGATCGGGTCGACCTGGAAGTGCGCGAGCAGCGGGATGAAGATCGGCACGAAGATGACGATGATCTCGGTCCACTCCAGCGGCCAGCCGAGCAGGAAGATGATCGCCTGCGAGAGCATCAGGAACTGCAGCGGCGTCAGGTCTATGCCCAGCACCCAGCGCTCGATCAGCGACTGGCCGCCGTGCAGCGCGAAGGCCGCCGAGAAGATCGCCGAGCCGACGAACAGCCAGCACACCATGGCGGTGGTCTTGGCGGTCAGGAAAGTCGATTCGGTCAGGTTGCGCCTGAGGAGCCGCGCCGTCGCCAGGTCCCAGATCCAGGGTATCGCGGTGCCGATCATCACCGCGCCCAGTACGCTGGAGACGAGCAGCGTGACCTGATCGTTGCGCACTGTCCACGCGAGGGCGAGCGAGACGACGCCGCCCGCCAGGCTCGCCCAGAGGACGCGGCGCGGATACTTGGCGTAGCCGGCGAGGTAGAGCGCCCCCAGCGCGCCGACCCCCGCCGATTCGGTCGCCGTGCAGATGCCGAACAGGATGACCGCCAGCACGATGAAGGTGAGCACGCCCAGCGGCACCACCGACGAGGCCAGCATCTTGAGGATCTCGAGCTGCTCGCCGTCCATGCGCCAGTAGTAGACGGCGAGCAGGCCTGCGGCGATCAGCGCGAAGCCGAGGTACCACTGGAGGAAGTTCTCGGGCGTCTTGCCCAGGTTGGACTGCGCGCCGCCGTCGGCCGCCTGGTCGCGTTCCAGCAGCCCTTCGGGCGCCCGGACTTGCGCCTGGTCGTCCTCCGCCGCGCCCAGCTCCTGCAGCTCCTGCGACTCCGGCAGCGTCGCCGGTTCTTCCGCCGGCGCCGCGGGCGGGGTCGCCGAGAGCTCGACGGTCGCGGCCGCCGCGGCGGGCGCGGCGTTGTAGACCATGACGTACCACCAGGCGGCGGCGAACAGCGCCGCGACCAGCCCCAGCGGGAGCAGGGCGGAGAGGAAGTTCTTCACCACCAGGCCGTAGGACGCCCGGGCGCGGCCGGGAAGCAGCGCCGCTGCCGCCAGCGCGCCCAGCACGCCGCGGGACTTGCCGCGCTCGAGCTGCCTGAGCCAGTCCGGCACGTCGATGCGGTACTTCTCGGCGGGCAGCTTCGGCGCGATCTTCGGATTGATCAGCGCCCAGCCGATGATGTAGACCAGGTACAGGAAGGTGAGGAAGAAGCCCGGCACCATGGCCGCGGCGTACAGCTTGACGATCGATTCGCCCGCCACCGCCGCGTAGACGATCAGCATGACCGAGGGCGGGATCAGGATGCCGAGGGTGCCGCCGGCGGTGATCGCGCCGGAGGCGAGGCGCACGTCGTAGCCCGCGGCGAGCATCGGCCGCAGGGCGATCACGCCCATCAGCACCACCACCGCGCCGACGATGCCCGAGGCGATGCCCCAGAACGCGCACACCATCAGCGTGGTCACCGCCAGCGACGCCGGCAGGCGGCGGAACGCGAGCTGCACGCTGAAGAACATCTTGTCGACCAGCGCGGCGCGCTCGATGACGTAGCCCATCAGCACGAACAGCGGGATCGACAGCAGCGTGTCGTTGTTCATGCCGCCGAAGGTGCGCTGCACCATCAGGTCGAAGACGCGGTTGTCGAGCCAGGCCTCGGCCGGGTTCCAGAAGGCGAGGAAGCCGAAGAACATCCCCAGGCCCATCAGCGTGAACGCGGTGGGGAAGCCCATCATGATCGCGGCCACGATCAGGCCGAGCATCAGCAGGCCGAGGGCGGGAGAGCTCATGGCGTCTTCATTTGTCCAGAGTGCGGCTGCGCGCCGCCTCGTTGATGTGCTCCACGTCGCCGGCGACCTTGCGCGACTCCTCGTCGACGAACTGGCTCTGCGCCAGCTGCTCCTCGACGACGTCGATCTCCTCGACGTCCTTGATGCGCTCGGGCCACACCCCGGTGCGCAGGCACTGGATGCAGCGCAGCACCTCCGACAGCCCCTGCAGCATGACCAGCGCGCCGGCCACCGGGATCACGGCCTTGAAGTGATAGAGCGGCGGCCCCTCGGAGGTGACGTTGGAGTGCTCGTTGATCTTCCAGGAGATCGAGGCGAAGTCGACGCCCGACTTGATCAGGGCGAGGATCCCGGGGATGAAGAACAGGATGTAGAGCGCGAGGTCGAGGGCCGCCTGGGTGCGCGGCCGCCACCTGCCGTAGAGGAAGTCGCCGCGCACATGGCCGTCGTGGGCGAGCGTGTACGCGCCGCACAGCATGAACAGGCTGCCGTAGAGCATGCTGTTCAGGTCGAAGATCCAGGCGGTCGGCGCGTTCAGGATGTAGCGCTTGAACACCTCGACGCAGACGACCAGCATCAGGACGATCACCAGCCAGGCGAACAGCTTTCCCGACCAGGTGCTGACCACTTCGATGGCGTGCACCAGCCGGCTGGTGCGCGTCGTCGGGGCGGGGGCGTCCATGGCCGGGCGCAGGCTACGTGCGGGGCTGCGCCGCAACAACTAGGAAAACTCCTAGTTTTTACCTTTTTGCGTGCTAGATTCGAAGCGCCTTGCTTCGTACCTCTACGTTCGTGCTGTACGGTGAGCTCCGCGACCGCCCCGCAGCCGCGGCCGGGATGATTGCCGCCTGCTTCGCCCTGGTTGCGGCGATCGCATTCGCCGACTACCTCACCGGATACGAAATCAGGCTCGCGATCCTTTACCTCGTGCCGATCGCGCTGGCCACCTGGCTGGTGGGCGCCGCCATCGGCGCCCTGATCGCGATCGCGGGCGCCGGCGCGTGGCTGCTCACCTTCCTGCCCAGCCACCCGTACACGCACGACTTCTACTTCTACTGGGAGGGAGGCATCTACGCCGCCTGCTTCCTCATCTTTGTCGCCCTGCTTACCCGCTTGCGCGCCGCGCTGAAGCGCTCCGACGAGCGCTTCGTCACCGTGCTGGAGGGGCTGGACGCAGCGGTGTGCGTGGAGGACGCGCGCAGCGGCGCGCCGCTCTACGCCAACCGCCGCTTCCGCGAGGAGCCCGGCGGCGCGCGCATCGCCGCGCACGAAGCCGGCGAGGTGTACGACGGCGCGTCGCAGCGCTGGTTTCTGCTGCAGTCGCGGCCCTTGCGCTGGACCGACGGCCGCGGCGCGCTGCTGCGCATGTTCTCCGACATCACCGAGGAGCGCGCGGCGCACGAGCTGGTGGACAAGCACCGCGAGACCGCGCACCGCACCTCGCGCCTGGTGGCCCTGGGCGAGTTCGCCTCGGCGATCGCGCACGAGCTGAACCAGCCGCTCGCCGCCATCGCCACCTACAACAACGCCAGCCTGCGCCTGCTGCAGGAGTCGAGGCCGGATGCGTCGGAGGTGGGGCGGTTTTCCGAAATTCGCCAGGCGATGGAGAAATGCCGCGACCAGGCGAAGCGCGCCGGCGCCATCATCCAGCGCCTGCGCGAGGTGCTGCGCTACCCGGCGCGGGTGCGCGAGCGGCTGGACCTGAACGACGTCGCGCGCAGCGTGCTGCAGCTCGCCGAGCCGCAGGCGCACGAGGCCGGCGTGGCCCTCCTGCTCGAGCCCGGCGCGCGGCTGCCGAAGGTGCGCAGCGACCGCCTGCTGGTGGAGCAGGTGGCGCTCAACCTGGTGCGCAACGCCATCGAGGCGGTGCAGGAGCTCGCGCCGGAGCGCCGCCGGGCGACGATCGCTACCGCTGTGCTCGGCGGACAGGTGACGCTCACGGTTTCGGACCTGGGCGACGGCGTCGCCCCCGAGGTGAGGGAGCGGCTGTTCGAGGCTTTCGTCACCACCAAGGCGAGCGGCCTCGGCCTGGGGCTCTCGGTGTGCCGCTCGGTGATCGAGTCCCTCGGCGGCGCGATCCACTACCAGCCCGAGGGCGCGCGCGGCGCGCGCTTCTCGCTCGCCCTGCCGGCGGTGGACCAGTGACCGAACGCACGGTCTATGTCGTCGACGACGACGAGGCGGTGCGCGACTCGCTCGGCATGCTGTTCCGTGCCGCGGGCCTGCGCGCCGAGACCTTCGCCTCGGCGCAGGCGTTCATGCAGCGCGGCAGCTGGGAGCGTCCCGGCTGCCTGGTGCTCGACATCCGCATGCCCGGCCAGAGCGGCACCGCGCTGCACGAAGAGCTGCTCGGCCGCGGCCTGCGCATCCCCGTCGTATTCATCACCGGCCATGGCGACATCCGCATGGCCGTGGCGGCGATGAAGAAGGGCGCCTACGACTTCGTCGAGAAGCCCTTCGACGACCATCAGCTGCTCGGCCAGGTGATGAGCGCGTTGCAGGGCGATGCCGGCGAGCGTCCGGTGGCCGCGCCGGAGGACGCCCTCGCGCGGCTGAGCGAGCGCGAGCGCGAGGTGCTCGATCGCGTGCTCGAGGGCAAGTCGAGCCGGCAGGTGGCCGAGGAGCTGTTCATCAGCGTGAAGACGGTCGAATTCCACCGCGCGCGCATCATGGGCAAGCTCGGCGTGCGCTCGGTGGCGCAGTTGTTCCGGGTCTGCCTGGCGCGCTAAACCAAAACCGGTACTTTCCCTAGTACCCCGGGATTTGCCTAGCGCCTAGCATCCGGCCATGGCTGCAGCGAGCGCGCGGACCGTTTACGTAGTGGACGACGATGAGGCCATGCGCGACTCCCTGGCGATGCTGCTGCGCAGCGCCGGGCTGAAGGTGTGCGTGTTCAGCTCGCCGCTCGACTTTCTCGCCGACTACCGGCGGCAGGGGCCCGACTGCCTGGTGCTCGATGTGCGCATGCCGCAGATGAGCGGCCTCGAGCTGCAGAACCGGCTGACGGCGCGCGGCGCGCAGATCCCGGTGATCTTCATCAGCGGCCACGGCGACATCCCGATGGCGGTCGAGGCGGTGCGCAAGGGCGCGCTGGATTTCCTGGTGAAGCCGTTCGACGACGAGGCCTTGCTGCGCCGGGTGCGCGATGCCTTCGGCACCATCCCGGGTGCTCAGCGGCGCGTCAACCCCGGCGTGCGGCTGCGCAGCATTGCCGAGCTCAGCGAGCGCGAGCGCGAGGTGCTCGCCGGCATTCTCGAGGGCAAGACGAATCGCGCGGTGGCGCAGGACCTGTCGGTGAGCGCGAAGACCATCGAATACCACCGCGCGCGCATCATGCGCAAGCTGCGCGTCGGCTCCGCCGCGGAGCTTTTTCAGTTCTGTTCCGGCGCCTAGGGATTTACCTAGGCGGGTTTTCCCGAGTAGCGCACGCCACGCTCCTGGCGATATGGTCCGCGCCAGTCCAACAGAGGAGGGGAACTCATGTCGGCAATTGCGGCGCATCCTGGCGGTTTCAAGGCCGAGGAGAAGCGAGTCATCTTCGCTTCCTCGCTCGGCACGGTGTTCGAGTGGTACGACTTCTATTTGTATGCAGTGCTGGCGCCGTTCTTCGCCGCGCTGTTCTTCCCGCCGGGTAACCAGACTGCCGCGCTGCTCTCGGCCTTCGCGGCGTACGCCGCCGGCTTCCTGGTGCGGCCGTTCGGCGCGCTGCTCTTCGGCCGCATCGGCGACCTGGTCGGGCGCAAGTACACCTTCCTGATCACCATCGTGGTGATGGGCGCCTCGACCTTCGCGGTCGGCCTGCTGCCGACCTTCGCCACGGTCGGCTGGCTGGCGCCGATCCTGATGGTCAGCCTGCGCCTGCTGCAGGGCCTCGCCCTCGGCGGCGAATACGGCGGTGCCGCCACCTACGTGGCGGAGCATGCGCCCAACCACCGGCGCGGCTACGACACCAGCTGGATCCAGACCACCGCGACGCTCGGCCTGTTCCTCGCGCTGCTGGTCATCTGGCTGTGCCGCAGCAACATGGACCCGAAGGCGTTCACCGAATGGGGCTGGCGCGTGCCGTTCTGGCTGTCGCTGTTCCTGCTCGGCTTCTCGGTCTACATCCGGCTGAAGCTGGAGGAGTCGCCGGTGTTCCAGCGGATGAAGGCGGAGGGCAAGGGCTCCAAGTCGCCGCTCACCGACAGCTTCCTGCGCTACCCGAACAACAAGTACGTCCTGCTCGCGCTGCTCGGCGCCACCGCCGGCCAGGGCGTGGTCTGGTACACGGGGCAGTTCTATGCGCTGTTCTTCCTGACGATCACGCTGAAGCTCGACTATGTGTCGACCTACACGCTGATCGGGCTGTCGCTGCTGATCGGCACGCCGTTCTTCATCTTCTTCGGCTGGCTGTCGGACAAGATCGGCCGGCTGAAGATCATCCTGTTCGGTTGCGCGATCGCCGCGGTGACCTACTTCCCGCTGTTCGCCGGGCTGACGCACTACATCAACCCGGGGCTGGAGGAGTTCCAGCAGAAGACGCCGATCACGGTGACCGCGGACCCGGCGACCTGCCAGTTCCACATCTTCGTCGGCCCATGGAGCAAGTTCTCCGACTGCGACCGCACCAAGGACTTCCTCACCAAGCAGGGCCTGTCCTTCAAGTCGGTCGATTCTCCGGCGGGCTCGCCGGTGGTCACCCAGATCGGCAACGGCGCCGATGCGGCCAAGATCACGGGGCCGGACCAGAAGGTGCTGATGGCGTCGCTGCAGAAGGCCGGCTATTCGCCGACGCCCGATCGCGCGCGCATCAACTGGGTGATGGCCGAGGCGATCCTGGTGATCATGGTGATCTACGTCACCATGGTGTACGGGCCGATCGCGGCGTTCCTGGTGGAGCTGTTCCCGGTGCGCATCCGCTACACCTCGATGTCGCTGCCCTATCACATCGGCAACGGCTGGTTCGGCGGCATGCTGCCGCTGACCGCGACGGCGATGGTCGCCGCGACCGGGGATATCTACTTCGGCCTGTGGTACCCGATCGTGGTGGCGGTGATGACGCTGATCATCGGTACCCTGTTCCTGCGGGAAACCAGGCACCGCGACATCAACCACAACGAAAGCGTCTTAGAGGCGCGCTAGAAGAGATGCAGCGCGGTCGGCGCGAAGGAGCCGACCAGGCAGAACACGATGCCGACCGCGCCCAGGCCGATGCCGATCCAGGTGAGCGCCATCGCGCCGGTGATGATCGCCGCCGAGGCGAGCACGATGGCGATCTGCACCGCCGCCGAGGCGAGCTCGTACTGGTGGTAGGCCGCCATCGCGCGGTCGCGCTTGGCCTCCGCCGCCTTGGCGCGCTCGGCGAGCTCCTTGCGGCCCTCGTTGGTCTCTGGCTCGGACTGGTAGCGGTCCGCGGTTTTTTTCCAGGTTTCGACCTGTTTCTGGGAATCCTTTGAAGAAGATGAAACGGCAGTCTGTTCCGCGGCGGTCCGCAGGACGGTCTGCCGGATGGTCTTCGCCTGGAAGAAGGCCCACAGGTTGGACGCTTCGATGTTGAGCGTCAGCGCGCTGGTCTGCGCCGCCTTGCCTAGCGTTTCCGAGAACGCGAGCACCAGCGCGAGCAGCGCGATGAGCAGCGCGATTTTCTTGTTCGATGGATCGACATGACCGCCGTGCCCCGACATGGTTTTCTCCCCTTGATCCGCGTTTATCCTGCGTCCGGTTGCGCCGCTTCGCGCGGCGGCGGCCTGCCGCTGCCGAACTGGGCCCAGGCCACGCCCGCCATGGTAACCACGGCGCCGAGCACCTTGAGCCAGGTGAAGGTCTCGCCCAGCGTCAGCCAGGCGGAAAAGCCGGCGATCGGCGGCATCAGGTAGTTGAACGGCGCGGAGCGGGCGACGCCGCGCACCGCGTTGACCCAGCCCCAGGCCATCCAGCCGAGGAACGAGGACAGCGCCAGCGCCCAGAACATTCCGAGCCAGACCAGCGGCGTGAGCTTCGCCGCATCGATGCGCATGAAGCTGCCGAAGCTGGCGAGCAGGATCGGCGGCGCCGAGAAGAGCAGCGTGTAGGAGAGCACGATCAGCGGCCCGTAGCGCTTGGTGAGGGGCTGCGCGAGCACCGTGTAGAGCGAGAAGCACAGCGCGGCGAGGATCAGGAGCAGGTCCCCATAGCCGGCTGGCGCCGCTCCTGAGGCGAACTTGTCCGAGAGGAACAGGCCGATGCCGCAGCAGGCGAGCAGGGTGCCGGCGATCTGCTGCGCGCCCAGGCGCTCGGCGCCGAGCGCCGCCAGAATGGCGAGGGTGAAGAGCGGCCCGCTCATCAGCACCAGCGACGAGGAGAACGCGGTCGACAGGTTCATGCCGCTCATCACCGCGGCGATGTGCACCGCGTGGCCGACCAGGGCGCACAGGACGAAGCGCGGCAGGTCCTCGCGCCTGGGCCAGGTGCGCGCCAGCTTGCCGCGGAACACGATCGCCAGCAGCGCGAGGGCGAGCAGCGGCAGCGCGGCGAAGCGGATGAACAGGAACGCGCCGACGCCGATCTGGTCGAGCACGTGCTTGACGAACGGGAAGTTGAGGCCCCAGACGACCATGGTCGCGATGGTGGCGATGAGGGACCAGCGGTCTCGCGACATCAGGGCGCCGAGTTTAGAATAGATCGGCCCATGAAATTCGAAACGCCGCTCGCCGCGCGCGCCGCCGTGCGCTCGCTCACCGCCTCCAAGATCCGCGAGCTCTACAACGAGGGCGTCGGCCGCACCGACATCCTGCCGTTCTGGGTCGGCGAGCCCGACGAGCCGACCCCCGAGTTCATCCGCCGCGCCGGCATCGCCTCGATCGAGGCGGGCGAGGTGTTCTACAGCCACAACTACGGCATCCCGGAGTTGCGCGACGCTCTCAGGGGTTACTTGAATACGCTCCACAAGCGAGAGTTCGAAGACGGGCAGCTTGCCATCACATCCGCCGGGGTCAACGCCCTGATGCTCGCCTCGCAGCTCCTGATCGAGCCGGGCGACCGTGTGGTGGAGGTGGTGCCGCTGTGGCCGAACCTGCAGGAGATTCCCAAGATTCTGGGGGCGACGGTAGAAACTGTTGCCCTACGGTTTCACCAGGGCGCCTGGGAACTGGACCTTCAACAACTACTTGAGAAACTCAAACCCGGAACGCGGGCGCTGTATATCAATTCGCCGAACAACCCGACCGGGTGGACGATCACGCGCGAGGAGCAGCGCGCGATCCTCGAGCACTGCCGCCGCCACGGCATCTGGATCTTCGCCGACGACGCCTATGAGCGTCTGTATTTTGGCGAGGGCGGTGTTGCACCTTCGTTTTTACGTATCGGTGAACCTGAAGACCGTTTGATCAGCGCGAACACCTTCTCCAAGTCCTGGCTGATGACCGGCTGGCGCCTGGGATGGCTGGTCGTGCCCTCGGCACTGTCCGCCGACCTGGGGAAGCTGATCGAGTACAACACCTCGTGCGCGCCGGTCTTCGTGCAGCGCGCCGGCATCGCCGCGCTGAAGGAGGGCGATCCGGTCATTGCGCACAGCCTGCAGCGCTTCAGGGCGTGTCGGGATTTTCTGGTGGGAGAACTGACCCGGACGAAAGGGATCGAAGCCGCTTCGCCGTCCGGCGCGATGTATGCCTTCTTCAAGGTCGAAGGCGTGACCGACAGCCTGGCGTTCTGCAAGCGCCTGGTGCGCGAGCACGGGCTGGGCCTTGCGCCCGGCTCCGCCTTCGGGCCCGAGGGCGAAGGCTTCGTGCGCTGGTGCTTCGCCTCCTCGCAGGAGCGCCTCGCCGAGGGCGTGCGCCGCCTGCAGCGCGCGCTCGTTTAGCGCTGTCGCTGCGCCACGTCGCTGCCGCCGAGCGCTCGCAGTCCGGCGCCGGCGCATTGCTGCGCCGACGCCGGATGCTGCCCTGAAAGGTAGGTCCTAGGCTACGCCGACGCGGCGCGCGGGCGAGAGAGCGGCCTGCGACTGCGCCTTGTCGAGCGTCGAGACCTCGCCGGAGAGCTCGGCGCCTTCCTCGATCTTGATCTTGGCGTAGCGGATCTTGCCGGAAACCTTGCCGGTGCCCTGGATGATGAGCTGCTTGCGAACCGTCAGCTCGCCTTCGAAGCGGCCGTGGATCTCGGCGTTGTCGACGGCGATGGTGCCCTGGAACACGCCGTGCTGCGTGATCTCGAGCACGCGCGAGTCGAGGGTCGCCTCCATGCGGCCTTCGACGACCAGCGTGTCGCAGTCGGTGATTTCGGCGCCCTTCATCTTGATGTCGGGGCCGACGACGAGCTTGGCTTCCTTGCGCTCGTCGACTTTGGCTTCAGCGTGGGAGGTTGCAGGCGCTGCATTGGCGGCAGGCGCAGGCGCGGGGACGATCGGTTGATTCTGGCGGAACAGACCTTCGTCGCGCCGGCGGAAGAACCCGTCTTTCTGTAGCACGTTACGTACCTCTCTGTAGTATGGGGTGGGACAGCGGCGTAACGACTTGCACGATCCGTACCTGCGGGTAGGTGCTTGAAAAATAAGACAATAATTAAGTCGGTAAAGCAATATGCGTCGTGCCGGGGCGACGCCGCTGGCCAGCGACAGCGCAAGCGCATGTTTCTCCTGCGGATTTCTTGTCGCTTGAGCGCTACGCGAAGTCGCGGAGCAATGACCCGGGAAGCGTGTCCGGCGCGCGGCCGTTGATCCACACGCCGTGCACGCCGAGCGCCGCGGTGCTCAGGCGGCCATGGCCGGCGGGCAGGTCGTTCACGCGGTGCTTCGGACCGCGGCCGACCTTCGCCGGGTCGAACAGCAGCAGGTCGGCGTGGTAGCCGGGCTTGAGCGCACCGCGGTTGCGGATGCCGAAAATCCGCGCCGGCTCGCTGGTAAGTTTTCTGACCGCCGTACCAATATCCAGGACCTTCAGCTCGCGCACCCAGTGTCCCAGCAGGTGCAGGCCGTAACCCGCGTCGTTGAAGAAGGTCAGGTGCGCGCCGGCATCGGAGAGCGACACCAGGCTGCAGGGGTGGCGCAGCATGCGTCCGACCGCCGCCTCGTCGGAGTTGAGCAGCAGCGCGTTGAACACCGTGTCGAGGTCCTCGGCGAGCGCGAGGTCGAGCATGAAGTCGAGCGGGTCCTTGCCCGCGTCGCGCGCCAGCTGCGCGACGCTCTTCTGCTCGAAGGTCTTGTTCTTCGACTCGATCACTTCGACCTTGCCCCATTCGCCGTTGAACAGGCGGAAGTGAGCCGGTCTCGATAGCTCGGAGCGGATGGCGTTCCTGAATTCCCGGGAAGAGATGATTTTTCGAAAAGCATCCCCTTTCAGGGGCAAGGCGGGTCGCCATGCGTCCAGGCCTTCAATTACGTACGGCGAGTGCAGCGTGAAATCCATCGACAGCGGGCAGCACGACACGGCGCCGACCAGCTGGTGTCCCCGCCGGTTTGCTTCTTCTATTCTTGATAAGTCCTCAAAAACAGCATTCGGGTTGGTGCTGTTGTGGAGCAGGGCGGCGATGACGACCGGGCGGCCGGTGTCGGCGGCGAGCTGCTCGAGAAACGGGATCGGCGTGTGGCCGCCCTTGGTGAGCATGAAGACGCCGCGTCCCAGACACCCTGCCAGCTCGCGTATTTCCTTCTCGTCGGCGAGGCGCGAGGGCATCGGCTTGCCGCCTTCGCCGTTGTGGGCCGGGGAGGTGCTCGTCGCGAAGCCTACGGCTCCCGCGCGCATGCCCTCTGCGACCAGCTGCTTCATCGCATCGATCTCGGGGTCTGTGGCGGCGCGTTCGGTTGCGGCGTCACCCATGACGTACGTGCGCAGCGACGAATGGCCGATGAACGCCGCGATGTTGATCGCCGACCCGCCGCGCGCCAGCATGTCGAGGTACTGCGGGAAGGTTTCGAACTCCCAGCGGATGCCGGCGCGCAGCACGTCGAGCGACATGCCCTCGACCTGGGTCAGGTTGCGCATCACCCGCTCGCGGTCAGCAGGACGGCAGGGGGCGATGGTGAAGCCGCAGTTGCCGATCACCGCGGTGGTGACGCCGAGCGCGGGCGAAGGCGCCACGCGCGGGTCCCAGGTGATCTGGGCGTCGTAGTGCGTGTGGTTGTCGATGATCCCGGGCATCAGCGCGAGCCCGTCGGCATCGATGGTTTCCTTGCCGTTCTCCTTGACGCGACCGACTTCGACTATTTGCCCTCCGCACGCTGCCAGGTCGGAGACTACGGGGGGAGAACCCAACCCATCGAGAAGCAGGGCGTTGCGGATCACCAGGTCGTGCATGCGCGGTCAGTATACTTAAGGGATGAAGGCTCTCTTTCGCGCATGAAACTGTTCGAGCTGCCGGGCAAGGCGGCCATCATCACGGGAGCGGGACGGGGGATCGGCAAGGCGACAGCCGAGCTGTTCGCCGCCGCCGGCGCGTCGGTGGCGGTGATCGACGTGAGCGGGGAGCACGCGCAGCGCACCGCCGAGGCGATCGGCAGCGCCGGCGGCACGGCGATTCCCATCGTCTGCGATGTGACGGGCGAGAAGGCGGTCGAGGCGGCATTCGCGCAGGCCGCCGACGAGCTCGGCGGCATCGACATCCTGGTCAACAACGCCGGCATGGCGATCAGGAAGCCGGCCACCGAGCTGCCCCTCGCCGACTGGCAGAAGGTGATCGACCTCAACCTCACGGCGCTGTTCCTGTGCTCGCGCGTCGCCGCGCGCCACATGCGCAAGGTGCGGCCCGACGCGCCCTCCGGCGGCGCCATCGTCAACCTCGCCTCGATCATGGGCCTGTCGGGCGGCATCTTCCCGAACTCGTCCTACCAGGCCTCGAAAGGCGGCGTCGTCAACCTGACGCGCGCCCTCGCGCTCGAGTGGGCCGCCGACCGCATCCGCGTCAACGCCGTCGCGCCGACCTTCGTCAACACCGACTTCACGGCGCAGATCTTCAACAACCCCGACGTGCTGGAGAAGGTCGAGGCGCACACGCCCCTCGGCGTGCTGCCCGAGGTCGACGACATCGCCGCAGCGGTCCTGTTCCTCGCCAGCCCGGCGGCGCGCTGCATCACCGGCATTGTGCTGCCGGTCGATTCCGGATATCTTGCGCGATAGAAGAGACAGAGAGATAAGAGGGGGAGTCCATTTTCAGCGTGAGCCGCAGAAGCGCGAGCCTCGCCGCCATCCTGGCGGTGCTGCTGCATGCGCTCTGGCCGCTCATCGCGCAGGCGAAGCCCGAGAACTCGCTGCTGACGTCGGTCTGCACGAACGACGGCAGCACGCACTACGTCGCGATCGACCTCGGCGATTCCCCCCTCGATCAGCGCTCCGCGGTGCAGCACGAGCACTGCGCGCTTTGCGTGTTCGGCGCCGAGCGCCTCGTCGTGCCCTCGGCGCAGCTACCGAGCCTGCCAGCGGCAGACTCGCCGCGCCTGAGCCTGGCGCCGTATTCCGCAGTTCTTCCCGCATTCCAGTTCGCACCGCCCGCGCAGCCGCGGGCGCCTCCGCTCTTCTCCTGAACGTCCCGTAGTGGCATCTGCGCGCGGCACGCGCTGCGCGCTATTGCAGTTCCATGGGGAGAGGGAAATGAAAAAGCATTGGATGGCGGCGCCGTTTCTGTTTGTTGCGGCCGGCGCCTACGCACAGCAGGAGAGGGACAAGGCGCTCGACGCGGTGGTGGTGACGGGTACCCGCGAGAAGGAGTTGCTCATCGAGACGCCCGCCGCAGTCGGCGTCATACCGGGCGATACGGTGAAGCAGGACCGCCCGAGCCACCCGGCCCAGATCATGGGCCAGATACCGGGCGTGGCCGTGGCGGTGACCAACGGCGAAGGCCACACGATGTCGATCCGCCAGCCGTTCACCACGGGGCCGGTCTATCTCTACCTGGAGGACGGGATTCCGATCCGCTCGACCGGCTTCTTCAACCACAACGCGTTGTACGAGGTGAACGTCCCGCAGGCCGGCGGCATCGAGGTGACCCGCGGGCCGGGCACCGCGCTCTACGGCTCCGACGCCATCGGCGGCGTGGTCAACGTGCTGACGCGAAATCCGCCGGCCGCGCCCGAGGCCTCGGTGTTCGGCGAGCTTGGCGGCCACGGCTGGCAGCGCCTGCTCATCGGCGGCGGCAGCTCGAACGTGGACAACGGCTGGCGCGGCGACCTCAACCTGACGCACACCGACGGCTGGCGCGACGCCACCGCATACGACCGGCAAGCCGGCACCTTCCGCTGGGACCGCGAGCTGGGCGGCAATTCCGCGCTCAAGACGGTCGCCGCGTTCTCGAAAGTCGACCAGCAGACCGGCGCGAACTCCCCGCTGGTGGAAGACGACTACCGGAACAACCCCACCCGCAATTACCTGCCGATTGCGTTTCGCAAGGTGAGCGCGTTCCGCCTGTCCTCGGCCTACGAGCGCGAAACCGGCCCGAGCCTGCTGTCGCTCACACCGTACTTCCGCGACGACAGCATGGACCTGCTCGCCTCGTTCAACCTGAACAACGATCCCACCGTTTCGACGACGCAGAACCGCTCGTTCGGGCTGCAGGCGAAGTGGCGCGAGGATTTCGCGCCGATGCGCGCGCGGCTGATCGTCGGCGCGGACCTGGACATGAGCCCCGGCGGGCGCTCCGAGGACGCCATCCGCACCACGACGGCGGGCACCGGCGCGACTCGCGAGCACCTCGCCTACACCGTCGCCGCCCGCATCTACGACTACGACGTCACCTATCGCGCCGTCTCGCCCTACGTGCACGGAGAGATTTCGCCGACCGACCGGCTGCGGGTGAGCGCCGGGCTGCGCTACGACAGCCTGAGCTACGACTTCGACAACCGGATCGCGTCGCCGGTCACGGTTGCGCCGGCGCCTGGCACCTTTCCGACCGGCGCGCGCGTGTACGGGCAGGCCGCGGACACCAGCGTCAGCTTTACCCACGCCAGCCCGAAGCTCGGCGCGACCTACGCGCTGACGCCGAACACCCACGCGTTCGCCTCGCTGACCCGCGGCTTCCGCGCGCCGTCGGAGGGCGATCTGTTCCGGCCGAGCTTCGCCGCCTCGGCGCCGGCGGCGCAGGCGGCCGCCCAGGCTGCGCTGGGCCTCAGGCCGATCAAGGCGGACCAGATCGAAGCCGGCTTGCGCGGCAAGGCGGGTCCCGCGACCTACGAGGCGGTGATCTACGAGCTGGAAAAGCGCGACGACATCGTGACCCAGCGCGACAACGCGACCAATTTCACCCAGCGGGTCAATGCGGGAAAGACTCGCCACCGCGGCGTCGAGCTGGGCGCCGGCTTGCCGTTCGCCGAGCGCTGGCGCGTCGATGCGTCGCTGTCGTTCACCGACCAGACCTATGTCGACTTCGTCACCAGCAACGGCGACTTCAGCGGCAAGCACATCGAGGCGGCGCCGCGCGTGATCGCCAACACGAGGCTGACCTGGTCGCCGATGCCGAAAGCGCGCGTGCAGCTCGAATGGGTCCGCATCGGCGAGTATTG
>Ga0193752_1000779_pt1 | contig 28891 bp, 18 predicted proteins | sample H1c1metaG_FD_144924 | JGI IMG/M metagenome (GOLD analysis project Ga0193752, IMG submission 144924) | Soil microbial communities from a riparian zone of the East river system, Colorado, United States - H1c1 | ecosystem: Environmental > Terrestrial > Soil > Riparian zone | place: USA: East River...
CGCACCGCTGGGATCGTGCACGCCCCCGAGCCAGCGCGGCGCTGCAGCCATCAGCACCGGAGTCCGTTCTGCGCGCAGCGTTTCGCGAACCTGTTCGACGGGGGCATGCGAGTCCGGTCCGGGTGCCACTGCGGGTGTACGGCGTACCAGAGCCCAACCGAGTGCTGCAGCGGCTGCGACGCCCACCAGCCAGGCGCCGCGCGAGCGGTGCAGGCTGCGTTTCATGGTTTGGCCGCGGTCAGTGAAGCCCTGTAGATGACGCCCCACGCGCGGCGATGGCGGCTGAACTCTTCGTGCCGATCGGGCCCAAGTAGCGAAGCGAGCTGAGCTTCCGCACGGTCGAGGCTCAACTCGGGCTCCGCCACTTCGCTGCGAAGTTCCTGTGCGAGCGCGTCCAGCAGAGCGCGCAGACCGTCGGCGGTCTGCACATCGAGATTCATGTTGCTGCGGGCGTAGCGCTCCATGCCCAACACGTAGTCTGCGAGTTGCGCAGGCGTGTACTCAGGCTCGACTTCAACTGTCGCCGACGGCGGCGGAGCATCGTTGAATTCGAAGTGCACCGGCTCGGCGGCGGGCGGTGGGTGGAGAGCGGGATCTTCTCGCCGCACGATCGCGATCCCGAGCGGCGTTTCGACCGGCTCCGGGGCGAGCTCATGCAGTGCAAGACGGGCTACGGTTGCTTCTACGGCGGCCAGACCGCGCCCACGGACATAACCATCGGTTCGCTCACACAGCGTGAACTCGCAGTACTCGGTTCTGCGTTGGTCGAAGCGCTCCGGGTGCTCGCGCAGCTCGGCGATCAGCTCGCCTGCCATGATCTTTGCCTTTGCTTTCGTGCGCGCTCGGCTGTGATCGAAGCTCGGCAGCTGCGCATCGCGATGGAGCAAGATGATCAGAGATGCAGCTCCGATGCTCGGGCCAGCGACCGGCGTGCGCCTCAGGATGTGAAATCCTGTCGCCGTCTCCACGACTCCAGAGATCGCGCCTTGCGCCAGTCGCGAGGCAGTTTCCAACACCGCGAACTCGGCATGCTCGTTGCGCGACCACACACCCATGTCGCCTCCGCGCACCACGTCGTCTGCGTCCGAGTACTCCTGAACGTAGCGATCGAACCTGCTCGGATCGTGTCGCAGCTCGGTGGCCAGCTTGTTCGTCAGCTCGCGCGCCGACACACGGCTGCGAACAACAACGGGCCGATCCTCTCGTTTCCAACCGCTGGCCGCATCGTGCTTGACCACGATGTGTGAGAGCGAGAGCGGCTTGTCCTCCGGCACGAGCGCTCGCTTGATGATGTGGAAGCCTTGAGGCGTCTCGATGACGCGCGACACTTCACCGATGCGCACCGCCGCGAACGCGTCGACCAGTTCTAGCGACATCTCGGGCGGCATCATCGTGCCTAGGTAGCCGCCGACAGGGCCGCTCACGCGATCATCCGATTCGCGCGCGGCGAGCTGTTCGAAGGCCGCTGGATCGCGCTCGAGCCGAGCGCGGAGCGCCAGAATCTTCTTCAACGCTGCGGCTCGATCTCGCGACACCGGCGGGGCGGGCATCACGCGCACGTTGAAGACAGCGTCGCGATGCGTGATGAGGATCTGCGACCCCGCCAGAACGAGCGAGTTGAGCGTCTCCGCGCCTCGATACGAGGTTTGCGGGTAGCCGATCGATGCAGCTCCGGCATCTGCCGTCTGCGCATCACGTGCTGGCGCCTCGCGGGCAGACTGACACGCGCACAACCCAACGAACACAGCCCCCACCCACCCGCGGCGGATCGACATCTGCATCACTCCTCGTGTGCGCCGGCGAAGTCGACTCGACGGACCGGCAACGGTCCCAGACGCGTCGACGTCTCAGCGATCAAACAGTCAAGCTGAGAGCGGCTAGAGAGCTCGCTCCCGATCGTTCAACCCGGGCGCGCACCTAAGCACAAGCCGTTCCAGCGTCCGTGAACGCACTCATCGCTCGTCAGACGGCGCGCCGCGCACGCAAGTGCCACAACTGGCGGGTGCGCGTGCAACACGTTGCGGGGAAGCACGCCGGTTCTGGCGCGTGCCATCGGGTCGAAGATTGAGCACGAGCCGCGCGCGACTCAACAGCCCGTGTGAGCTGTCGGAAAGATCTTCCCGGGGTTCAACAGACCCTTCGGATCGAACACCCGCTTCAGGCCCGTCTGCAGCTGAATCAACGTGTTCGATTGCTCGAGGCCCAAGTACTTCGACTTCATCACACCGATGCCGTGCTCGGCAGTCAGAGTCCCGCCGAGCTCCACGACTTTCGCGAACAACGCAGCTTCAGCACGCCCCACGTTCGGCAGCTGATCGTCGGTGTCCCACAAAAAATTGATGTGCAACGCGCCATCACCCGCGTGACCGTACGTCAGGATCTTGATCGCCTCGGACTCGGACGACTGGGTCGTATGATCGAGCAGCGCTCCGATCTGCGTGCGAGGCACCACGATGTCGTGCGCCAACTTGTGACGCGACAACTTTCGCACGGCGTAACTCATCTCACGCCGCGCAGCCCACAACCGATCGCGCTGCGCTGGATTCGCCGCAACCTGCACTTCGAACGCACCTGCATGCTCACAGGCGTTTCCCACGCGCTGCGCGTGCTCCTCCGCGACCTTCTCCGGACCGTCGACCTCGATCAACAACATCGCGCCCGCACGCGGATCGATCGGATTGCCCGCGTCGCGCAAGGCTTGCAGCGTGATGCCGTCGAGCAGCTCCAAACACCGCGGCATCAAGCTCGGCGCGATCAACGTGAGCACCGATGCCGCCGCAGCATTCAGACTCGGAAACAACGCGAGCAACGTTACGACCGTCTGTGGCTTCGGCACGAGCTTCAACGTCGCTTCGACGAAGACCGCGAGCGTTCCTTCGCTGCCGACCATCAAGCTCGTCACGTCGTAGCCCGTCACACCCTTGCGCGTGCGACGACCGACGCGCAGCGCCTCGCCTCCGATCAACACCGACTCGAGCCCGAGCACGTAGTCGCGCGTCGGCCCGTACTTCAACGCGCGCGGTCCACTCGAGTTCTCCGCGATGTTCCCGCCGAGCGCGCAGTTCTTGAGCGAGTTCGGATCGGGCGGATAGAACCAACCTTCGGCTTCCACCGCCGTGTGCAAATCTCCGAGCACGACGCCGGGCTCCACGATCGCGATGCCCTCGCGCCGGTCGATCTCTTTGATTCGGCTCATCCCGAGCGTTGCGAGCACGATGCCGCCAAAGGCCGGCACCGCCCCTCCGGTGCGACCGGTTCCGCCGGCGCGCGGCGTGATCGGCACTTCCACTTCAGACGCCACGCGCAACGCCTGCGCGATATCCGCCGGCGACTCTGCGAGCACGACCGCATCGGGCACGACGCCCTCCGCTTCCGACTCGTCGCGCATGAAGCGCTCGCACCCCCCCCGGCCCGTCAGTACTTTTGATGGCCCGAGCGCGCGCTCGAGTAGGCTCCGCGCTTTATCGCGCCGAGCCGACACTGCTCGGGATGCATCTGACATGTGAGCTTTCGTGAATCAAACGTACTGGATCGGGTTCATGAACCCTGCCATCAAATTGATCTCGGTGTGGACACTCGCAAACTTATCCGCCATCTCCTCGAACGTCACCTTTTCGCCGCCCTGACGCCCGATCAACACGGCTTCATCACCCACGTTGACACCGTTGTCGACATCCGTCACGTCGACAGTCGTCACGTTGAGTGACACGCGGCCGACGACGGGACACCGCTGCCCCTTGATCAGCACGATGCCCTTGTTGAACAGCCCGCGCGGATACCCCTCGCCGAAGCCGACCGGCAACGCCGCGATGCGACTATCGCGCTTCGTCTCGTACAGGCTGCCGTAGCCGATCGTGCGCCCCTTCGGGATGTCGCGCACCTGCGCCACCCAGCTGCGAAATGACATCACCGGCTCGAGCGCATCCGGATTGTCGAACTCCTGCGAGGTGCGGACGCCGTAACACGCAGCGCCGACGCGGACCATCGACGCGCGCGCCTTCGGAAGTCGCACCGTCGCCGCGCTGTTGTGCGAGTGCGTCAAGACATCCGGCGGTAGCGCATCCGCGAGCTGCACACGCAGCGCATCGAATGCGGCGAGCTGCTCGACGGTTTGATCGAGCTCCGCACCGTCCGCGGAAGGAAAATGTGTCATCAGGCCGACGACCTTGAGCCCGGGTAGCTTCAGGATCTTTCGGATCGACTCGACCGATTCCGGGTAGAACCCGCAGCGACCCATGCCCGTGTCGATCTTCAAGTGCACTTCGACCGGGCGACCACGCCGAACACCCGCCGCCGACAGCTGCTCCGCGACTTCCTCGTCACCGACCTGCTCTTGGATGTTCAGCGACGTCACTGACTCTTCCAGCTCCGCCGGCAGCGCCATGCGTAAGCGCAAGAGCGGGAGCGTGTGAAAACCATTGCGACGAATCGCCGCAGCTTCCGGGTTCGTACAGATCCCGATCACGTCTGCGCCGCCTTCGATCGCAGCTGGCAACAGCGCTTCGAGTCCGTGTCCATACGCGTTCGCTTTCATCACGACGCAGAGCTTCGCGGGCGAAACCAGCTGCCTCAGATAGCGAACGTTTCGATAAAACGTCGGGCGTGACACCCGCACTTCGACATGGTGATGAGTCATGGTGCGTTCGTGAGTACCACCACCTCCGCTGAGTTGTCAGCGCTCACGCGGGTCGCAGGCGAACTCGAAATAGACTCGAAACGCTGTGTTTCAAGCCTATTTCGATCACTTGCTTGAGCGCGATCACAGCCAGATCGTGAAACGGAAATCGAGGCCGAGCACGAGCGTGTCACCACCGAGCTCGATCTCACGCGCCTGCGTCGCGCGTGTCGGATTGTTTTCGACGGGCACGAGCGTCGCGTTCTCCGCCGACGTTTCTCCCGATGTCGACTCGAAGCCGATGATGAATGCAGTCGAGATCGACGCCGCATCCGCGAAACGCCACTGACCGCCCGCACCCGCGCGCGCACTCAGCGACTTGAGTGAAAACGAAGTCCCGGCGACCTCGGTGTGCACGTACCCGAATCCAAAGCCGGCTTCGACGAACGGCTGAAACAGCGAACGCGTCAAGAACAAGCGCGCCGTCGGGCCTACGCTCACCGCCGTCGTGCTCCGAGCGTTGTCGAAGAGCTCGATCGGCGGATCCGAGTCGTCATCCTCGTCCGAACGGTCATCGGTTTGGGTGCGCTGCACCGAGGCCTGCAGCTCCACCACGAACACTTCGAGCACGCCGAAGCCGAGCGCCAACGTCGCAGGCCCCCCGAGCGCGAGGTCGAGCCGCGACTCCGAACGCGCCGGCATATCGTTTTCGTCCATCGAGAAGCGGCTGTAGCGCAGGGGCGCGATGCCGAGGGTCAGATACCAGCGGTCTGCCGTGCGCGGCTGCGCTTGCACTCGGGTTGGCAGTGCCGCGAGTGCAGCCATCAGCGACAGGGTCAGGCAGAGAGCGCGCATGGTTCGGCCAGGGTTGCGCGCCGGGGCCCCCGTGCCGCGCACAACCACGTTATAGCCCCGCGGGTTCGACCCCGCACAGAATCAAACGAGACTCGGCCGGTCGGGATCACGTGCGAGCCAGGCGCTGGCCCGCTGCAGGTCGAGAGTGAAACGCCCTTGATCGAACGTGGCAAACACGCTCGCCACGAGTTCCTCGACTTCGTGACGGCGCCCTCGCCGCTCGAGCAAGGTCCCGAGGTCGAGTGCGACCCGCAGCTCGAAGCCGCGCGCACCGGCCGCCCGCGCCTTGTGAAGTGCGCTCCAGAGCAGCATTTCAGCCGGATCGCCAGTCGGGTCCGCCGTGAGCGCAATCCGCGCTCGGACGCGCCACAGCTCCGCTTCGAACCAGCGCTCCCCGGTTCGCTCCATCAGCTCGATCGCTTCGGTGATGCGGGACTGCGCCTCGATCGGCGCGCCGAGCACGTCGTACGCGGACGCAAGGTTGCACAGGTACAGCGGCATGTGCATCGCGGCGTTGCCGCTGCGCATACGCTTCGCGCAGTCTTCGAACCAGTTCAGGCTCGACATGCTCGGCTCGCGCTCGAACAGGGCCGGCGCGCCCAGCAGCGGCGCATAGACTTTGAACAGCGGAATGCGTAGCTCTTCCGAGATCGAGAGCGCCTCGTCGATCGCGAGCAACGCCGGTTCGTACTCGTGCCGCAGGAGCGTCACCCACGAGCCGTTCAGCAGCGCGTAACAAATCGAGAACGGATGCCGCAGCTCGCGGGCGCGCGCGATGCCACGCGCGCTCGCAGCAGCGCCGGCGTCCGGATAGCCTTGAACCCACAGCCACACGCTCTGGTACATGCGCGCGTTCACGGTCGGATCGTGATTGTAGGTCTGGACGAAGTGCCGGTCGTCGCTGTCACGGTACGTCGCATCGATGCGATCGGCGTGATGTTGGGCTTCCGTGAAGTTGCCCGAACAGAAGTGCGCCATGAGTGCGGCGCTGTCGGCCATCAAGAGCGCCGTGCGATCTTCCTCGCGCTGGGCGAGCTCGACGTACTCGCGTGCGAGCACCGCGGCTTCGCTGAACGCACCGCGCACGCACAAGTGCGCGCACAAGCCCCAGAGGATCTCGCACTCCTTTTGCGTCTTGCCGAGGCCGCGCGAGAGCTCACGCGCGCGGCTGTACGCGGCGTGGACGCGCCGTCCCGGCCAGCCCTCGCCTGCCATGTGCGAGCGTGCGAGTGCGGACTGCAGCTGAATCTCGAGCTCGTCGCGAGACGGCGTGCGTTCGAGCGCCTCGAGCGCGCGTAAGCCGTGTCCGAGGTGCGTCATCGCATCCACGTTCGCCGAGCGGTCCAGCGCGACCTCGCCGGCGCGCAGCCAATACTCCGCAGCCGTCCGCGGCGCCTCTGCCGCCGCGAAGTGCCGCGCCAGGAGCTCGGGCTCTTGCTGGCAAATCGTCGGATGTTCGCGCTCGAGCTTGCGCGCGATCGCCAAGTGCACCGCGCGGCGCTCCTGGAGCAACATCGACTCGTAGGCCGCGTCTTGTAACAGTCCGTGCCGAAACGTGAAGCGCGCGTCCGGCGGTTCGCCGCTCGGAGAGACCAAACCCGTTTCGACGAGCTTCGAAAGCCCTCGCTCGAGCGCATCGCGATCGAGGCCCGTAACGTAGCTGATCATCGAGTAGCTGAACGTGTTGCCGATGCAGGCGCCGCGCTGCGCGATCACGCGGTACGGCCCGAGCCGATCCAGCCGCGCAGTCAGTGAATCTTGAAGTGATGCGGGAACGCGCGGCGCGGTCGGCTCGTCCGACGACTCGAGCACGCTCTTCGTCAGCTCCTCGATGAACAGCGGGATACCTTCGCTGCGACGCACGATCTCGTCCGCGACGCGCCGCGGCAAGCGCGTCTGCTTCGCGAGATGGGCGATGAACGACGTAGCTTCGTCGGGAGGCAGCGGCGTCAGGCGCATCGCTGTCATACGCTTCAAGCGCGAGAGCTCGGCATGGCCACCGCGCTCCGTGATCACGAGCATCACGGGTGCGTCCGGCGTTCGGGCTGCGAGCTCCCCGATCAGGCGGCGCGACAGCGGATCACTCCAGTGTGCGTCTTCGATCAATACCAATAATGGTCGCAAGCGACTCAGCGCGACGAAGCGCTCGACCATGAGATCGATCGTGTCGTCGAGCAAGCGCTGCGGGCTGAGCTCGCTCAGCTCGGGAGCGACAGGCGCTGCGATCTGCAGAAGTCGCGCGATCAGGCCCAGGTTACGCTCAGCTCGCGCCGACGAATCGCGCAAGAGCCGTTCGAGCTTGTCGAGCTTGCTCGCATCGGAGTCGCGGCGACGAATCGACGCCACACGCCGGAGCTGCGCGACCAACGGATAGAGCGCCGTGTGCTGGAAGTACGGCGAGCACTGAAACGAGAGCGTCAACGCGCTGCGACCGATCTCGCTGCGCAGCGTCTCGACGAGGCGCGACTTGCCGATGCCCGCGACACCCGCGATCAGCACCTGCTGGCCTTGCCCCTCCCGTGCGAGCGCCCACTGCTCGCGCAATGCTGCGAGCTCGCGTGTCCGGCCGATCAGCGGTGCGAAGTTACTGCGCGCGCGACCGCGAAATCGCGTGACGGCTTCCGGAGCGTTCGAGACGCGGAACACCTCGAGCGGAGCTTTCAAACCCTTGAGCGGCCGCGGACCGAGTGACTCGAAGCGGAACTGACCCTGAATCAGTTTGCGCGTCGTCGGGCCGACCAGCACTTCGTTGCGTCCGGCGATGTTCTGCAAGCGCGCGGCGATGTTCGGTGTCTCCCCGATCAGCGCGCGATCTGCCCGCGTATCGAACCGTCCGACTTCACCCGCGTAGACGAGGCCGGTGTGGATCCCTGCCCGCGCGGCGCAATACTTCCATGCCGCTGCGAGTGGCCCCTTCTCGTCGGAGACGGCCGCAACTGCAGCGAGGCCCGCAGACACTGCGCGCTGGGCGTCGTCCTCGTGCGCCTCTGGAAAACCGAAGTAGACGAGCAGCCCGTCACCGAGCGTCTGCGCGATGTAGCCGCCGAACGGCGCGATCGCATGGGCACACGTCGCTTGATACTGACGCATGACCTCGCACAGCTCCTCCGGATCGAGCTGCCCGGACAGCTCGGTCGAACCGACGAGGTCGCAAAACAGCACCGTCACTTGGCGGCGCTCGCCGCGGACGGCTGCATTCCAATCTTCCTCGCGGTGCTCGTGGTCGCGCCCGACGCGGACCTCGGTCGGTTCACCTCGATCGGCCGCCGGAGGCTGCGGGACGTAGCGTGAAGGTCGCCGCGAAGGCCGGTAAGCCCGACCCCGTAGCCGTTGGAGCCGCGGGCGATGCGTCGACGTCATGGGCGGTACCTCACTGCTTCGTGTACTCCGTGACTGCTGCGCTCAGGCGGTGCCGCCGCCGTGCGCTGCCGACTGCTCCGAGCTGCTTCGCCCGGCTGACTCCTGATCCGCCGGGCCCCACTCCGGCTTCGCTCGCGTCGCGGAAGTCATTCCGTTGACCTTCCAGCGTTCCTCCTGACTCGCGAGGTACGTGGTCAACCGCGCTCGGTTCAGACTTCCGAGCGGGCGATGCGCCGCGAGCGAATGCCACGGCGTCATGACCATGGCCTCCGCGCTCGCCATGCGCTGAGAGCTGGTGGCGTTCTGGTAGTGGATGGTGAGCGATGCGACCACCACACGTTCGGCGCCGCAATCGCTCCAATCGATCCGTGGATCCTCGACCGGAAGCGGCGCTTCACCCGCGACGTGCAGCGCGAAGTCGAACACGAGCGGTGTGTCGCCGAGGTTGTCCAAGCTCCGCTGCAGTGTCACCTGCAAGTAGTCGTTCGGGTCGCCGATGAACTCGTGCGCGAACACGAGGTTCGACTCACTCTCGAGGAACCGACGCGTCGCCGCCGTGGGCTGCAGGGAGCACTTCGCGACTTCGGCCGGCCCGACCAGGAACGGCAACAAGCTGTGATACTCGAGCAGCAGCGGATGGCGGCACCAGCGCAACAAGGTGCGCACAAAGATCGACAATTCGCGCGGCCTCGTGAGCAAGTAGGCCGCCACGCTCGCGCCAACTCCGAGTCCTTCTCCCAACCCGTCCGGGCGCGCGTCGATGAAGCTGCGCAGCATCGCGTAGTCGCGGGCGTGGTGCGCGAAGAAGGTTGGATGACTCACGAGCGTGAAGTCCTGCGTGCGCCCGTCGGGAAGGCCCAAGCCGTTGGGGATCGGCCGGTCGAGCAGCGGATCGCCGTTCACGCCCGCGAGCTTGATCGCGACCCCGCGCGCATCGGGCAGCCAGTCGGGACGGCAGCTCAAGTCGGAGTTCGACGGTCGCACCCACGCTTCATATTCGCGGCCCGGAATGAAGATGCCGTGCCGCAAGCGCAGTGGGACGTCGTCGCGAACGCGAAACCGCGCTTCGAGTAGACCGTGATGTTTCGCGTGGACGCCGCGCAATGCGGTCGGAGTCTCGCCCGCACGCGAACGCGCGCGAGCGTCGCGACGGGCGCGCGTCCGTGCGATCTGTGCCGTCCGCCGGATCCACATCCCTTCGTGGTCGAGCGGCCGCTCGAACGCCGTGAGCGGGAACGTGAGGCCGGGCGATGGCGTGTGCTCGACGCCGTGATTCGTGTTCGAGGGCGCGGTTGCGGCCTGCACCGGGAGCTCACTTTGCGACGAGAACTGTTGTCGGAACGCATCGCGCCGCGCCTCGGGCGTCTTGCCCTGGTTCTTGATCACGAAGTCGCGGAAGCGCTTGCGCAACCGGAGTGCGCGCTGGATCTCGGGCGACGAAGGATGCAGGTGCGCCGCATGTGGATCGAGCTGGCGCGAGTCGCGAAACAAGTAGTTGCTGCGGATGCGATGACTGCGGCAGTACTTCAAAAACGCCTCGAGCCCGGCGCTCTTCTCGTAGCCGGAACAGTGCTCGAGCACGGCTTCCAGTGGCGCACGCGCGTGCTCGAACAGCTCCTCGAGCACGTCGAGCACGTTTCCGTCGCACAGAAACGCGAATACGATCGCGAATGGTTTTCCGCTCTCGCGCTTGTTGATTGGCTGCAGCGGGTCGAGACCCGCGAGCGGCATCCAACGCGCTGTGTGTAGACCGTGGACGTGACGTAATACCGACTTGTGATGATCGAAGTCGCGCAACGCCTTCACGAGCGCCGCTTCGCTTCCACCTGGAGCGATCGAAAAGACCGCCGTGAACTCGTGCACCGCGAGCTGGCTCCGCTCGAGGTGCTGCAGGATGCCGAAACGCTGAAACTCGCGCAACGACTCCCCGAGTTGACCCATCAGAAGCGAGAGGTGCTCGAGCTTCATGGCGAGACCTCCGGCTGTAGCGGCGCCGCTTCGATCGCCTCGCTCGCCAGGCCGGGTTTTAGTCCGAGGTTGTCGAGCACGGGGAGATCGATGTGGACGCCCTCACCGGCGAGCATCTCGAGCGCGCGCAGGCCGGGAACGAAGAAGTACTCGCCCCCGAGGCACTCGACGAAACGCGGCACTTGCGGGCAGACCAGCGTCGCCCGCTTCGCCGAAGGATCGCCGGGAATGATGAAGTCGCTCCCCTGCCGTGGGTGCGAGCCGACGAGCGGGTCCGCATCTCCGCCTTGCCGCGCGGCCGCGCCATCGTTCATGTACTGGCGCTGCAAAAACTCGAACTGCCGCTCGATGTCGGCGTTCAGCACCACAAATAGCAACCCGCGCTGCGCGTAGCGTTGTTCGCGAGAACCGGCCTTCATGTCGCCTTCAGGCAAGCGGCGTCCGAAAGACATGCTGCGACGCAAGATCCGATGGCGTGCAAACGCACCGGAGAACCCGTGTCCGTCGCGTGGATTGCCTCGCCGAATGTGCGAGCCGAGCGGGCAGACGCGGCCCTCCGGGTCGTCGCGGAACGTAAATGCGTTGTTCGTGCGGCCATCGTGCGCGAGTGGATCGCGAGTGAGCGGCGTGCCGTCACGCTCCCGGCCGACCATCCGCGCCGCGATCCAGTGTTCGTCGATCGGAGCGCCAGTCGCGCGGAGCGTTTCAGCTTGCTCCGTTACGTAGGCGCGAAAACCTGCGACGTCTTGGCCAAGCTTGCGAAACACCGCGAACGTACCGTTCATGCTCAAGTCTCGCGGCGGAAGTCGTGCGACCGCACCAGACTCGTCGACGTGCCCCAGCACGAACTCGCCGGTCGCGATCGGACGCCACTTCCCGTCCGCGTCGAGATTCCCGTCGCCGGGCTTTGCGGGCGTCGTGCTGCCGGCGATCGCGGGGCCCGATAGGCCGTCGCGAAAACCGAAGTGCTCGATCGATTCGCCCTTGTCGTTGCGGAGTGCAGTGCCGCGGATCGACGGCTCGAGCAACGTCGCCAGCCCCGCGAGCCGCTGCTGAATCTGTTTGTGCAAGCGGTCGAGTTCGTGTTCGGTACTGCCGTGCACCCAGAGCCACAGATGAATGCGTTCCGGTTCGCGCCACAGCGGGTCGTAGTGGGAAGGGTTGTCGCCGAGCCGCGTTGCGCGCGTGTGCATGCCCTGGGTGAACGCTTCGGGGAACCCGCGCGTGATCAGCGACTCGCTCAAGTTCAACGCGCGCAGCCCGGCCGCGCTCAAGCCGAGGTTGACCGCGTAGTTGGGGCGGTTCTTGGCATCCCAACGGGTGGCGGTCGTGACGAGCGAGCGCAGTTCCGCGAGTGCTTGGCGACCGCGCGGTGCGTCGGTGAAGGTCGCGAGCAGATGCATCACGTGTGGGAACGTGTAGCCCTCGAGGATGTTGCCCTGAATGTCCTTACGATCGATTGTCAACATGCCCGTGACCTTTGTGTCCCATGCCTAAACGAGCGCTCGCTCCCGGTGCGATCGCACCGGCTCGTGGCTTTCAACGCTCAAATCCGAGTGCCCACGTTAGTAAGCAAGTCCGCATAAGCACTCTCGAAGTTTGCGAAGTCGTGTCCGGCGCTGGCCACGAACTCGTCGAGCTCCTCGCTGAGCGCGATCGCGCAGCGAACGTCGTAGACGGTTGCTTTGTCGCCATAGGCTTGGAAGTAGACCGGCGGGAGCAACTGATGCTCTCGGATGTACTCGAGGTACTGGTCGAGGTTCATGTCGTTCTTCCAGCCCGTCGCGTTCCCCCAAACCAGGTCGAGCACGAGCAGCAGAACGACGTTGAAACCGGCGAGGTAAACCTCCCAGTCGCCCGAGAAATCGCTGAAGAACAACAGCTGGCTACGGACCGGCGTCGGAGCTTTCTGCCCGCTCGCGCGCAGCAGCTGTGTGATTCGCCGGCGCGAGAGAAGCGCCCAGTACGCGAAGTGCAGCGACCCGATCGCACGTGCGTCCTGCTCGGGTTTGAACAAGCGCAGCGCGGCGAACTTCAGCGCGGCGCTGACACTTCCGCCCGGCCGCTTGAAGCCCGTCCGTGTCCCGAATGCGCTACTGCGTGCTGGAGGCTCCGTCGCTACTGGCTGCATCCCTGTGCCTCGCCACGACTGCAACATGGATGAAACGTTCCATGTCGAGCGGATGAATCATGTGACCCGCCACACACTCTAACGGATTCCGGGATGGGGTTTGTGTCACCTACATGGGTTTCTGACTGTTTTGTCTGGCCGATTGTCTATGCATAGTCAGGCCTAAACACACATGACCGGAGCCGGTCGCTGCGTGTCGCAGGGTTTGTGCGCAAGCAATTGGCAAGTTGTGCACGGGTACGTGGCAGGTCTGGCGCACTGTCCGCACGGCAAGGTCGTGTCAGAAGTCTGTAAGTAGTCGGCGCGAGTAGGGTCGAGCAGCAGAGCGGTACTCGCGTACTGCATTCGCCAAGACGCTCGATCACGCTGGAACAACTACAGATGTAATCGATCAGTAGTTGGACTGTCGCGCTCGGGGCGCGCCTCGGACGCCACTAGTCGCCTCGGGTCGCGCCTGGGCGCTCGTTGCGCAACGCCTTGAAACCAGCCAAGATTATTGGCGATGCGCGGCTTTTCTCGAATTGTTACGGCCATTCCACGGGTGACCGTCGCCTCACCAGCCCAGAACCTGCTGGCGACGCTGGAGCTGCTCCGCGCCGCGGACGCTCGCTCGGCCCAAGTCGTCGTGTTCCCCGAGCTCGGCCTCTCCGGCTACACGTCCCGCGACCTGTTCTCGAACAGTGTGCTCCTCGAAGGCTCATTGTCCGCACTCGCCCAGCTCGTCAAACACAGCGCCGAGCTCGCCACGCTCGCGATCGTCGGCCTGCCGCTTCGAACGGCCAAGGGGATCTACAACGTCGCGGCCGCATTCCAGCGCGGCAAGCTGCTCGGGCTCGTGCCGAAGAGCTACCTGCCTAACTATCGCGAGTTCGAGGAGCTGCGTTGGTTTCGCCCCGGTACCGAAGTGGCACCGAACAGTCGACTGACAATCTTCGGTACCGAAGTTCCGTTCGGCACCGACCTACTGTTCACGGCTGAACAAGCGCCCGAGCTCGTCGTCGGCATCGAGATCTGCGAGGACCTGTGGGTTCAGATCCCACCGAGCAGTCATCAGGTGTCGGCCGGCGCGACCGTGATCTGCAATCTCTCGGCCTCGAACATCCTCGTCGGCAAAGGCGACTTGCGAAAGCTTCTGTGTGCGTCGGCTTCGGATCGCGGCAAGTGCGCGTATGCGTACGTCGCCGCGGGCCCGACCGAGTCGTCGACCGACCTGGCGTTCGACGCGCACGCGATGATCTACGAGAACGGTCGACTCGCCGCCGAAGCACCGCGCTTCTCTCGCAAGTCGCAGCTGCTCGCTGCCGACATCGATCTCCAACAGCTGTTGCACGAGCGCGCAGTCACCAACACCTTTGCCGATTGCGCGCAGCAAGAGGTGCGAACCTTCCGCCGGATCGGATTCGACACACGCTGGCCCAAAACGCTCGAGCGCAGCGTACCGGCGCATCCGTTCGTTCCGAAAGATCCCGCGACGCTCGCTGCTCGCTGCTCCGAAGTGTTCGACATCCAAACCCATGCGCTCGCGACGCGCCTCGAAGCGACCGGCAGCCAGTCCAAGCTCGTGCTCGGCTTGTCGGGCGGGCTCGACTCCACACACGCGGCGCTCGTCGCAGCGCAAGCGCTCGACGTGCTCGGGAGGCCGCGCACCTCGCTCGTGTGCGTGACGATGCCGGGGTTTGGCTCGAGCGACGATACGCAAACGAACGCAGAGTGGCTGGCTGCGGCGCTCGGTGCAACGTTTCAGCGCGTCCCCGTGCGCGAGCTCGGTCTGGATGTGCTGCAAGCCGTCGGGCATCCCGCTGCCGCTGCCAGCGTCGACGAGCTCTTGCAACGCGTGCGCAACAACCCGGCGCTCGGCGACGTCGCATTCGAGAACGTACAAGCGCGGCTTCGCACATTGTTGCTCATGACGGTTGCGAACCACATCGGCGGGCTCGTGCTCGGAACCGGTGACCTCTCCGAAAAGGCGCTCGGTTGGAGCACGTACGCGGGCGATCAGATCTCGATGTACGACGTGAACAGCGCCGTACCCAAGACGCTGATCCAGTTTCTGATCCGCTGGGTCGCCAACGAGCGCGCGGCGACTTGGAACGCCGGCGATAGCGACGCGCTGCGTGAGATCCTGTTCGCGATCCTCGATACACCGATCTCACCGGAGCTCTTGCCGCCCGACGAGTCCGGCAAGATCGCGCAGCTCACGGAATCTCAGATCGGGCCGTACGAGCTACACGACTTCTTCTTGTTTCACATGTTGCGTTACGGGCGGCGCCCGAGCAGCACGCTCGCGCTCGCCGAAGTGGCGTTTTCGGACCGCTACGACCAAGCGACGTTGCGAAAGTGGCTCGAGCTCTTCTTGCGTCGATTCTTCGCAAATCAGTTCAAGCGGTCGTGCACGCCGGATGGACCGAAAGTAGGCATGGTCGCGCTGTCGCCGCGCTCCGATTGGCGTATGCCTTCGGATGCGAACGTGGCAGATTGGCTCGCCGAGCTCGCGCACGGGGAGCGCGGGGATTGACGCGCTCGCGCGCGGGTGCAGACAAGCAGTCGACGAATCGCTTGTAGAGCTAGTGAAGCGAGCCGGGCTGAGTCGATACGGAGGTCGAGTATGAGTGGACGAGGACTGTCGAAGACGCGTCTCGCACGCCTGCGAAACGTGCTGGCCACGCACGTCGAGAACGGCGACGTGCCGGGTCTCGTCGACGCGATCAGCCGCAGTGGCGAGGCCCACTACGACACGCTCGGCGTGAAAGCACTCGAGACGGGCGAGCTAATGCGGCGCGACTCGATCTTTCGCATCGCGTCGGTGACGAAGCCGGTGGCCGCAGTCGCTGCGTTGATCTTGGTCGAGGAATGCAAGCTTCGGCTCGACACGCCGATCGACGCGTTCGTTCCCGAGCTCGCGAATCGCAAAGTATTGAAGCGTTTGGACGGCCCGCTCGAGGACACCGAGCCCGCGAAACGGCCGATCAACTTGCGCGATCTGCTCACCTGCCGGATGGGCTTCGGCGCGATCATGGAGCCTTCGAGCGAGTATCCGCTCCAGCGCGCGATCAATGACACGTCGATCTCGGTCGGTCCGAAGCTGCCGACGGCGGCGACCATGGACGAGTACGCGCGCGACATCGGGTCGCTGCCGTGGATGCACCAGCCCGGACAAGCGTGGCGATACGACACGTCGTTCGACGTGCTCGGTGTGTTGCTCGAGCGCGTCGCCGGACGACCACTCGAGGCGTTCATGCACGAGCGCATCTTCGAGCCGCTCGGCATGAAGGACACATCATTTCGAATCGCGCCAGAGAAGCTACCGCGGCTCGCTGCCTGCTACCTGCGAAACTCGGACACGCGGACGCTCGACGTCTTCGATGATCCGAACAAGAGCGAGTGGAGCCGCCCGCCTGGATTCTGCTCGTGCGCCGGCGGGTTGGTCAGCACCGTTGACGACTGCCTCGCCTTCGGCCGCATGTTGCTCGACTACGGCAAGCACGGCCGCGAGCGCATCTTGTCGCGGCCATCGGTCGAGCTGATGACGACCGATCACATCACGCCGGAACAGAAATCCGTGTCGCCATTCTTCCCCGGGTTTTGGGACAACAACGGTTGGGGGTTTGGCGTCGGTGTCACTACGCGCCGCGACGAGCTCGCGAGTCCGGTCGGAAGCTACGGCTGGGCCGGTGGCTACGGCACCTTGCTGCACATCGATCCGCGGGAAGACTTGGTCGGCGTGTTCTTGAGTCAACGCGTGTTCGACGAATCCGGATTGCCCCTCGCATTCACGGACTTCCCGACCCTGATGTATCAGTCGTTCGACGACTGACGTCTCACCACGTATCGACGCACGGGCGCTTCTTGCCTTCGCGTGCAGCTGGCGGCGGCGCGGACTTCAACGCCGTCAGCACCCAGCTGCGCGAGCTCACCGGATCGATCACGTCATCGAACTCGAAGGTGCTCGCGACGCTCACACCTTTGCCGTGGTCGTAGGCTGCAGCGACCATCTTGTCGAACGCGTCTTTGCGCTCGGCCGGATCGACGATCGCTTCCAGCTCCTTGCGAAAGCCGAGCTTGACTGCGCCTTCGAGCCCCATGCCTCCGAACTCGCCGGTCGGCCACGACACGAGGAAGTAGGGCACCTTGAAGCTGCCGCCCGCCATCAGCTGCGCGCCCAAGCCGTAGCCTTTGCGCAGCACGATCGTAAAGAAGGGCACGCTCAAGCTCGCGCCGGTCACGAACATGCGCGCGGCGTGCCGCACGAGGCCGGTCTTCTCCGCTTCCGGTCCGACCATGATGCCCGGCGTGTCGCACAAGAACAGGATCGGGATGTCGAATGCATCGCACAGCTGCATGAAGCGCGCAGCCTTGTCCGCAGCAGGGCTGTCGATCGCACCGGCGAGGTGACCCGGATTGTTCGCGATGATGCCGATCGAACGACCTTCGACGCGCGCGAGCGCGGTGATCATGCCGAGGCCGAACTCGCGGCGTAACTCGAGCACCGAACCGGTATCCGTGAGCGTCTCGATCACCTGCCGTACGTCGTAGATGCGCTTGCGATTCTCCGGAATGATCGTGCGCAGCACACGTTGATCGGCACACGTGTAGTCACGGAGGGAGCCCTGAAAGTACGCCAGGTACTGCTTTGCGAGCCGGACTGCATGCGCATCGTCGTCGGCCGCGAGGTCGACCACACCGTTCTTCAGCTGGACTTCGCGCGGGCCGATTTCTTCCGGCCGATACACGCCGAGCCCACCGCCTTCGATCATCGCGGGGCCCGCCATACCGAGGTTGGTGTCCGGCGTCGCGATCATCACGTCGCAGCAGCCGAGTAGCGCCGCGTTGCCTGCGAAGCAACGGCCACTCGCGATGCCGACGAGCGGGACGAGCCCCGAAAGTTTGCCGAACAACGCGAACGCCATGCAATCGAGGCCGGTGAACCCGAGACCATCGCTGTCGCCAGGACGGCCGCCACCGCCTTCACCAAACAACACCACCGGCAATCGCGAGTGCTCCGCAAGCTCGAACAATCGATCTTTCTTGCGGTGGTTCTGAATACCCTGCGTTCCAGCGAGCACCGTGTAGTCGTACGACACGACGACGCACTGCGTGCGTGCGCGCGGGTCGTCGAACAGACCTCCGTTCACGCTGCCGATGCCGCCGACCAAACCATCGGCGGGCGTACGCTCGATCAACTCTTGCACTGGACGCCGCCGGCGCTGGGCTGCGATCACCAGCGGGCCGTACTCGTGAAATGAGTTCGGATCGACGAGATCAGCGAGGTTTTCGCGCGCAGTGCGGTGACTGAGTTTGTGCCGCTTTGCGACCGCGTCGGGACGCCGCTCGTCCAGCCCATAGCCGTGACGCGCGTAGACCTCCGCGAGATCCGGCCGAATCTGATCGAGATCGATCGCTTGGTCTTTCTCCGCGACAGCGGTGGGTTCCGCACCTGGCTCGATCAGCGCGAGCATGTAGCCTTCCGGAACAGTGTCGCCTTTCGTGACCGCAAACGCATGAACGACGCCGCTCGTAGAGGCAGCGATCACGGTCTCCATTTTCATCGCCTCCATCACGAGCAAGGCTTGGCCGGCGCGCACCGCGTCTCCGGGCGCGACGCTCAAGCTCACGATCGTGCCGAGCACGGGCGCGCGCTCGACGAGCATACCTTCCGGCACGGGCAGCTCCGGTGGCGGCGGGAGCGCTGCCGCCGACGGCTGCAAGTCCGAGCCACCGCGTTTTCCGTGTGCGAGCACGGCGAGTGGATCGCTCGAGTCGACCCGAGTACCCGCTTTCGCTGCCGCAGCAGCCGAGCCAGCCTCGTCTCGAACCGCAAGCTCCGCGGCGTGACGCTCCACGAAACGCGTATCGACTGCCCCACTCCGGAGCTCCTCTCGTTCCAGCAGCGCGCGTAACAAGCTCTGGTTCGTAGCGACACCTTCGATCCGAAGCTCACGCAGCGCACGGCTGCCGCGCGCGAGCGTAGCCGCGAAGTCCGGCGCGTTGCTCGAGACGATCAGCTTGGCGAGCAGCGAATCGAAGCTCACACTCGTCGCGTACCCAACGTAACCGTGCGTGTCGACCCGCACGCCGGGGCCGACCGGGAGCTCGAACGACGACAGCACGCCGGTCGCAGGTCGCGTCGCACCGTTCGCATCCATCACTTCAGTGTTGATGCGCAGCTGAATCGCATAACCACTCGGAGGGGCAACCGGTCCACGCTCGAGTCCGAGCTCGGTCAGCGTGCTCCCCGCCGCCAGCTTCAGCTGCGTCTGGACCAAGTCGACGCCACTGATGGCTTCAGTCACCGTGTGTTCGACCTGTAGACGCGGATTCGCTTCGATGAACACGGCGCGCTCCGGCTCCTCGAGATCGAGCAGGAACTCGAACGTGCCGAGATTCTCGTAACGGGCTGCCTTCGCGAGCTCGAGCGCGGAAGCGATCAACCGCTCGCGCAGCGCCGGCGAGATCCACGGCGACGGTGCGATCTCGATCAGCTTCTGGTGACGCCGCTGCAAGCTGCACTCGCGCTCCCAGACGTGACTCACCGCGCCGGTGCGATCGCCGAGCACCTGCACTTCGAGGTGACGCGCGCGCTCGATGAACTGCTCGCAATACAGCGTGGCGTCGCCGAACGCAGCCTTCGCTTCCGAGCTGCAACGCGCGTAGGCTTCATCGAGCTCGGCCCGATTGCGTACGATGCGCATGCCGCGACCGCCGCCGCCGAAGGCTGCCTTGATCTACATCGCGCCGCCGGCACCGAGCCCGTCGAAGAACGCGGCCGCTTGCTCGAGCGTCGCCGGACCCGCGCTACCCGCGAGGACGGGCACGCCGAGTTCGCGAGCGAGGGCACGCGCGCGCGTCTTGTCGCCGAGCAGCGCCAGCGTCTCCGGCCGCGGACCGACAAACGTCAGCCCTGCTTCGGCGCTCGCCTTTGCGAATGCTGCGCTTTCGCTCAAAAAACCATAACCAGGATGGACCGCATCGCAGCCGAGCTTGCGCGCGACCTCGAGCAGCCCATCGATGTCGAGATAGGCTCGCGCGCCGCGCCCTGGAAGCGCGCGCGCCTCGTCCGCACGGCGTACGTGCAGCGAGCGCGCGTCGTCCTCCGAGAACACCGCCACCGAGCGAATCCCGAGCTCGCTCGCGGCAGACATCACGCGAATCGCAACCTCGCCGCGGTTGGCGACGAGCAGTTTACGGAAGGTCATGGGTGGCGCTTATAGCTCGCCACCCTGCCCCGCGTCACTCACACCGCAGCGAGCGCTGCGTTCAAGGTTGGGCTCGGCCGGAGCGCCTTCGCGGCCTTCGCCTCGTCCGGACGGTAGTAACCACCGAGATCGACCGCCTTACCCTGCTGTGCTTTGAGCTCATCGAGAATCTTCGTCTCGTTTTTCGTGAGCGTCTCGGCCAACTTGGTGAAGCGCTGCTTCAGCTCGGCATCTTGCGTCTGCTTTGCGAGTGCCTCCGCCCAATACATCGCGAGATAAAAGTGACTGCCGATGTTGTCGAGCTGGCCGACCTTACGTCCCGGCGACTTGTTGCTCTCGAGGAACTGCGCAGTCGCCTGATCGAGCGCGTCCGCGAGGACCTTCGCGCGCGGGTTGCTCGCGACGATGCTCAAGTGCTCGAGCGACGCTGCGAGCGCGAGAAACTCGCCGAGCGAATCCCAACGCAAGTGCCCTTCTTCGACGAACTGCTGGACGTGTTTCGGCGCCGAACCACCCGCGCCGGTCTCGAACAAACCACCACCGGCCATCAGCGGCACGATCGAGAGCATCTTGGCGCTCGTGCCGAGCTCGAGGATCGGGAACAAGTCAGTCAGATAGTCACGCAGCACGTTGCCGGTGACTGAGATCGTGTCCTTACCCGCTTTCGCACGCTCGAGTGAAACGCGAACCGCTTCCACCGGCGACTTGATCGAGATGTCGAGCCCGCTCGTGTCGTGGTCTTTCAAGTACAGCTCGACCTTCTGGCGGATCTGCTGGTCATGCGCGCGGTTCGGATCGAGCCAGAACACAGCCGGCGTCTTCGAGAGTTTCGCGCGCGTGACGGCGAGCTTCACCCAATCACGGATCGGCGCGTCTTTCGTCTGGCACATGCGCCAGATGTCGCCCTGCTCGACCGGATGCGTGAACAGCGTCGTGCCCGCTGCATCGACGACGCGAACCGTGCCGTTGCCGGGAATGTGGAACGTCTTGTCGTGCGAGCCGTACTCTTCCGCCGCCTGCGCCATCAAACCGACGTTCGGCACGCTGCCCATCGTCGCCGGATCGAACGCGCCGTTCGATTTGTGAAACGCAATCGTCTCCTGATACAGGCCGGCGTAGCTGCGATCCGGCACGAGCGCCTTTGTGTCGTACTCCTTGCCGTCCGGCCCCCACATCTTGCCCGAAGTGCGGATCATCGCCGGCATCGAAGCATCGATGATCACGTCGCTCGGTACGTGCAAGTTCGTGATGCCCTTATCGGAGTTCACCATCGCGAGCGCGGGACGCGCTGCGTAGATGGCTTTGATGTCGGCTTCGATCGCCGACTTCTGATCCGCCGGCAAGCTCGCGATCTTCGCAAGTACGTCGCCGAAGCCGTTGCTCGGATCTGCACCGGCCGACTTGAGCGCGTCGCCGTGCTTCGCAAACAGATCCTTGAAGAACACTTCGACCGCGTACCCGAACATGATCGGATCCGAGACCTTCATCATCGTCGCCTTCAAATGCAGCGAAAGAAGCACATTTTGCTTCTTCGCTTCGTCGATTTGCGCCTCGAAGAACTTGCGCAGCGCCTTCTGGCTCATGACTGCCGCGTCGATCACTTCACCGGCGAGCAGCGGCGTCTTCTCTTTGAGCACGGTGACCTTGCCGTCCGCCGCGACGAACTCGATCTTGACCGAGCCGGCGTCTTTCACCGTCGTCGATTTTTCACTGCCGTAGAAGTCGCCCTCGCTCATGTGCGAGACGTGAGTCTTCGAATCCGCGCTCCACGCACCCATCGAGTGGGGATGCTTGCGCGCGTACTGCTTCACCGATGCGGGCGCGCGACGATCCGAGTTGCCCTCGCGCAGCACGGGATTCACGGCGCTGCCCTTGACCTTGTCGTACTTCGCTTTGAGCTTCTTTTCGTCGTCGGTTTTCGGGTCGCTCGGGTACGCCGGCAGCTTGAAGCCCTTCTCCTGCAGCTCTTTGATCGCCGCGTTCAGCTGCGGCACCGAAGCGCTGATGTTCGGGAGCTTGATGATGTTGGCTTCCGGCGTCGTCGCGAGCCGACCTAGCTCGGCGAGCGCGTCTGGAGTGCGCTGCGATTCCGGTAACACGTCGGCCAGATTCGCGATGATGCGGCCCGCGAGTGAAATGTCTCTCGTTTCGACCGCGATCCCTGCGGCGGCCGCAAACGTCTGCACGATCGGCAGGAGCGAGTACGTCGCCAACGCGGGCGCTTCATCGGTTTGGGTGTAGATGATCGTTGGCTTTTGAGTAGGCATGTTCAGGATGCTACACCGCCGGCGCGCGGGCGTGGCGTGCGATGTTGCCATCCAGAGCCGCCAAACCCCGCCTAGACGTGGTGTTTTTGGTCGATTCGGGGACGGCGCTGTCAGCCTTGGGGCCCCGGTTTGGGGTCGGGCTGAGCGACCCCGTGCGCAGGGGATATCTGGGAGCCGAAACCACGCCGAAGCGGATTCGACATCGCGTTGCGCTCAGTTTCGAGCATGACCGATCACGCCGATCACGCCGATCCCCCGAAGCCCGATCTGATCGTGCGGCACTTCCGGCAGATCGTGATGTGGCCGTTGCAGCTGATGGCGCTCAGCGCGAAAGCGCAAGTGCAACATCACTGGGAAGCGTTCGTAAACTGCGACAGCACGCACGCGTGGCACGAAATCGAAGACGAGTTCACGGGGGATCCGCATCAGTTTCATGAGCGACACTATCGCGAGTTCGTCACGTTCCTGCCGCACGCGCAGCGATTCTTGTACGGACAAGGCCGCTCGAGTCGCAGTGGTAACGGCTACGGCGAATCGCCGATGCGCGTGTTTCGGCGGTCCGACATCACACACGTGCGCCTGACGTTCGACGATGGCGGGCAAGTCACGTGTCGCGTGCAGCACGTCGATCTGTACTTCTATTACGACGTCGACGTCGTCATGTTGGCGTTCGAGTTTTATGCGGACGACGTCCCGTTGCACCGCGTCGAGGACATCTTGTTTCGCTTCGGTCGGTCATACCCGGCGCAGTGGGACGACGACGGCATTCCGGATCAGTGCATGCGCGATGTGGAGTGGTTGAATGCGGCGGGCGAGACGCTCGTGTCGAGCGACTTTCTCGACCAGAATCGATTTCTCACGCACGCGTGCGAGCACCGTGAGGCGCGGATCGGTCAGCACTGGGAGTTCTTGTTACGGCCGATGGTGCAACACCACTCCGAATTCAAAGGCGAGGTGCGCTATCGGCAGCTCGAGTACCACCGGTTGCCGAAGATGACGTATTTGTCGTTCGATGATCCGTTCGAGCTGACACGCGAAGACTTCTTTCGGCTCGGGATGGCGACGGCGCCGGACGACGGGTATGGGTTTCACTATCCGGATCACTCGGTCGACTCATTCGAACGCGAGCACTGTTACGACCACTTTTGGGTGCCGGAGCGGCGCGACATGCGGGCGAGCACGCGCATCAGTTGCACTGCGCGTTCGATGGTGATGGTCGGCTGTGCGCGCGAGAGGTTTTATGCGGACTGCGATACTGGGATGCTCGGGCAGTTTCGTCACCAGTATTTCTTGTTGGCAATGATCGCGCACTTTCATCACGCGGCGTTGTTGATGCTGTCGGATCGACTGATGCTCGCGGTGAGCCGGCTCGAGGTCGATGATCCTGAATCGCTCGAGAAGTTTCGGCATCGCATGCGGCAGACGACCGAGATCTTCTTGCGGTTCAATCACCGCTATTGGTTTCACGAAGTATCGAAGCAGTCGCTCGCGAAGCACTTGTTCAGCATGTGGAGCACGCAGCTCGCAAACGACTCGTTGTTTCAAGAGGTGCGCGAGGAGGTGCTCGACATGGGGCAGTACCTCGACAGCGATGCGGCGCGGCGGCAAAACGATGTGGTGTTGCGGCTGACGGTGGTGACGATTCTCGGCTTGATCGGGACGATCGCGACTGGGTTTTTGGGGATGAATCTGATCGATGAGACGAGTGAGCCGATCTGGGTGAAGATCGGGATCTTTCTCGCGGTGATGGTGCCGTCGGTCGCGTTGACGCTGTACACGGTGCTCAAGTCGGGTCCGCTGTCGGAGTTCATCGATGCGATGGCGAACGAGAGGATGACGTCGAGGGCGAAGCTCGAGAGGTTGGCGAGGGTGTTCCGGAGGTCGAAGGATCCGGCGTCAACACCGAAGGTGCGTGAGCCAAGGTTGCCCGCACCCATGCCGACCGCGGCGCGAAAGTTGGCGCCGCAGGAGCGGAGTTAAATCGCGAGACTCAGCGCGTCCACTCGCGCGGGTTCTTCACGCCCGGCAGTGCCCACGTCGTGTCTCTCGGATCTCGCACACCCGCAATCGGACTAACCGGCTGCGGCTGGGACGGCGCGGCCGCACAACCACCGGGCAAACACCGCTCCGCTGCAGGCGCAGGCGGCGGACGATAGGGCTCATTGCGGCGCGAGAACGCCGGCGCCGGCGCATACACGTAACCCAACCGATACGGCGAGCTGTACACCTCATCGCGCGCTCTCAAGTTCTCGTCGCGCAGCCGCACATTTCGCATGCGGTCGGCATCCGACGCCATCTGACGCGCCGCAAGATCGTGCTCACGCTCCAAGTCGGTTCGCGCCTGCTCCCGTTCACGCGCCCGCGCGCGTGCGAGCCACTCTTCATGCTCGGCTTCGCGCGCATGCTGCAGCTGCGCGCTGCGATCGACCCAACCTTGTTCCGTTCGGACATACCCGAGCAAACGACGCGCTTCCGCGTGATTCGGCTCGAGGCCGATCACTTCCTCGAGTACTGCACGCTCGGTCGCGCGCAACTCGTGCTCGCGACAATACGCCGCGAGCTCTAGCCGACCCCGAATGTCCCGCGGCGCGAGCGCAGCGCGCCGGCGTTGTGCGACGTCGTCGCTCGCGTCCGACTTCTTGATGTGCTCCACCGTGTCGGCGGACAAGCGGATTTCACCAGACTCCACACGGATGACGACGCTGTCTCCGTCGCGTGTCGCGCGCCCCTCGATGACCGACCCACCCTGAAGCTGAACTTCGTCGGCACGCACGCGCGCGGACCCTGCAGCTGAGAGCAGCAGCGCAAGACCTGCGGCGCAAATCGGACGCGGGAACTGCATACCCTGAAGTGTGGGACCGCCGCCTGCCCACCGCAACCCGGCCTATTTCCCTAGCGATTTCAGGCGTCGAGCACGTCGCGCAGGCCGCCGGGCGCGCCGCCATCGGCGTCAGACCGCAGACACGTCACATGAACACGACGAGCGATACGACGTACGGCAGCGTGTGAAGGAGATGGGCCGAGACGGTCGCCCCGGCAGCTTGCATGCGGAGCGACATCACTTCAGCCGCACCGAACAAGAGCGCGGCAGGGACTGCCCAGAGCGGGCTCCAACGCGCGACGATCACGAGCCCCACTGCGACGAGCCCGCGCCCTTGCGACATCCCTTCGGCCCAGGTCTGCGCGTAGTCGATCGAAAGTGCCGCGCCGCCGATGCCAGAGAGCAAGCCGCCCGCGAGGATCGCCGACGTCTGCACGAAGGTCACCGGAATGCCTGCCGTCCGCGCTGCACTCGGAGACTCGCCGGTCGCACGCAGCGCGAGGCCCGGCCGAGTTCGATCCATGAACACCGCGATGAGCGCGCTCGCGAGCCACGCGAGGACGATCGTCGGCGTCAGGTCGCCTAGCAGCGGAATGCTGACGCCGAGCACGGCGGAGAGCGGCGCAAACCCGTCGATCGATTGGCCGACGAACGACGAGCCCAGATACGCGCTCAATCCGAATCCGATCATCCATACCGACAACCCGCTCGCAAACTGATTGGCTCGATAGCGCAGACACAAGACGGCGTGGCCGATCGACAGGGCACTGCCGGCGAGCGCGCCACTCGCGAGGCCGAGCCACGGATTGTTCGTGTTCGCAGCGACTCCAAATGCAGTTGCAGCGCCCACGAGCATTTGACCTTCGGTGCCGAGATTGATGATGCCCGCACGCTGCGTGATGGTTTCACCGAGTAGCGCCCATAGGAGCGGAGTCGCGCTGCGAATCATCGCGGGCACGAAGCCGATCAGAAGGCCGTAGAGAATCTCGATCACGCTGCGGCCTCCGCGCTCCGGTGTTGGGCGATCAGCGCGGCCGCAAACAAGAAGCCTTGCAGCACGTAGACGATCGACGACGGCAGCCCGGCGCTCAGCTGAAGATTGTCACCGGCAGCGGCGAGGCTGGCCACGATCCAGGCGCACGGCAGGATTGCGAGGAGCCGTCCCCGGGCGAGAAATGCGACGAGAAACCCGCTGTATCCCGCACCTGCGCCGACGCCGGATTGCAGACGACCTTCGATGACCGAAGCCTCGGCGATGCCCGCAATGCCGGCACACGCACCGCCGAGCGCGAGAAGTACGACCGTGCGCCTCGCCCACGATACGCCCGCGCGCTGCATGAGCTCGGGACTCGAGCGAAGCAGGTCGAGGATGAGTCCGCTGCGCGTGCGCGTTGCAAAGAACCACGCGGCCAACACCGCGAAGAGGCCGAGGAACAGGCCGAGGTGAATGCGGGTGTCGAAGTAGGTAGGTAGCCGGGCCGCGTCCGGAAACGCGATCGTCGAGGGCCAGCCGAGGCTGTCCGGGTCCTTCCAGCGCCCATACACCAAGTAGTCGACGCACGGCGCTGCGATGTAGTTGAGAAGCAGCGTGCTGATGGTCTCGTTGACGCGAAGCTGAGCGCGAAGTAGGCCCGGTACTGCGCCGTACGCAGCGCCGGCGAGTGCAGCCGATAGCAACATGGCAGGAAGCGTGAGCCAGCCGAGCCGATCACCGGCGCTGAGAACCAGTGCAGTGCCGCCGATCGCACCGATGGCGAGTTGCCCTTCGCCGCCCACGGAGATGAGCCCGACGCGCGCAGGAAGAGCCGTCGCAAGCGAGCAGAGCAAGATGGGCGCGGCTTTGACCAGCGTCTCGGAGAATGCGAAGCCGCTGCCGAGCACGCCGTCATACAGCGCGGCGAACAAGCGGATGGGCGATTGCCCGATCGCCCAGAAGAAGGCGCTCGAAAATGCGGCGAAAATGATCGCGGTGGTCGCGCTGGTGTTGAGCGCGCGAGAGCGAAGGCGAGGAAATGTGCGGCGCTGCTTTGGCGGGGCTGCAACAGCGCGCACGCCGAGACCCGAAGCTGTCAGCTGCACTCTCACGCCGAAGCCCCAAGCGCCGCTTCGGATACTCCGGTCATCCAGGCACCGATTTGCGCGCGAGTTGCACTAGCAGCAGCGATCGGGCCACGGAGGCGACCTCGGTACATGACCGCGATTTGATCGGCATGCTCCAACAACGGATCGAGCTCTTCCGAGATCCAAACCAACGCTGCACCCGCGTGCGCTTGCGCCAACAACTCATCGAGAATGTGCCTTGCCGCACGCACATCGAGACCGAGTGTCGGAAAACACACCACGATCAACCTCGGACTGCGGCTCAACTCTCGCGCGACCACCAGCTTCTGCAGATTGCCACCCGACAACGTACCAGCAGGGCGATCCAAGTCGCGCGGCCTCACGTCGAAGCGCTCGAGCAACTCGGCGGCCTGATCTCGCCCAAACCTTCGCCGCGACAAAACCGGCCACTGGGGCACTTGAAGCGCAGCCAAATTCACCAGCACCGATAGGTCTTGCGCACAGCCCTGCTGACGCGGCTGATCGGGCACGTACGCGATCGCACTCCGAACCTGAGGGTCGTCGAGCGACAACTCAGTGTCATCGAGCCTCAATTGCCCCGAGCGAGGCCGAACTACACCCGCCAACACGCGCGCGAGCAATTCTTGCCCGTTGCCGGTCACTCCCGCGATCCCGAGAACCTCGCCCGCGCGAAGCTCGAAGCACACATCCTCGATACGCGCCGTCCCTGCAGCAGCACTCACGCCGCGAGCGCACGAGCGCGCCGCCGCCGTCCGCGGCGAGCTCTTCGGCTGACTCTCCGTTCGCACTGCAGCCGCCGACTCGCCCAGCATCGCCTGCAACAGCGCAGCTCGATCGCACACCTCGCGGCTCTCGTGCACGACCTGACCCGCGCGCATCACCACCACGCGATCCGCCGCCTGCGCTACATCCTCGAGCTTGTGCGTGATCATGACCACGCTGTGCCCCGCCGTTGCCATCGTTCGAACGTGCGCCCACAAGCGCTCTGCCTCCGGACGCGTGAGCAGCGACGTCGGCTCATCCAATATCAATAACCGCGGCTCGCGGCCCAAGACCTTGGCGAGCTCCAACAGTTGCCGCTCACCGCTGCTCAAGTCGCGCGCAGCGGAGCGCGGGTCGAGCTCCGGCGCCAACGTCCGCAGCTGCTCGAGTGACTGTTCCACCACCCGCGAGCGCGTGCGCGACCAAAACGGCGCCCGCGGAGCACCCAGCGCGAGATTCTCGCGCACGCTCAGCGCACCGATGCTGCTCGTCTCTTGAAACACCATTCCAATGCCCAGCCCACGCGCAACGCGCGGCGACGCGATCTCGACCCGCTGATCATCGACGTAAAACGCGCCCGAGTCGGGCCGCACGTACCCATACAAACACTTCATCAACGTGCTCTTGCCCGCCGCGTTCTCACCGAGCAGCGCGACTACCTCGCCGGGCCGAAGCTCGAGATCGACGCCGGCGTTCGCGACGACGCTGCCAAACGTCTTGCGAATCTGCTCGAGCCGTACGCGCATGACTCAGCTCGCGCCCTTCAACTCGAAGATCGCGTCCACCTCCACGCTCGCGTTCAGGGGCAACGTGGAGGTGGACGCGATCTTCGAGTTG
>Ga0193752_1000780_pt1 | contig 28866 bp, 31 predicted proteins | sample H1c1metaG_FD_144924 | JGI IMG/M metagenome (GOLD analysis project Ga0193752, IMG submission 144924) | Soil microbial communities from a riparian zone of the East river system, Colorado, United States - H1c1 | ecosystem: Environmental > Terrestrial > Soil > Riparian zone | place: USA: East River...
GTTCGGCGCCGCGCTGCAGGGCACGCGCGACCAGCCGCGGCGCATGAGCGCGCTCGGCCACAATGTGTGGCTGATCCGCTGGATCACCTTCGTCTACGCCGGCTTCTGGGGCGCGGTGTCGGGGCTGCTCTTCGTCTACTACCACAAGTACATCCACCCGGTTTCGCTGTCGCTCGCCAACTCCGCCGAAGGCCTGCTCGCGGTGATCGCCGGCGGCTCGGGCACGCTGGCCGGCCCGCTGGTGGGAGCCGCCATCGTCATGCTGCTCAAGAACTATGTCTCGGGCTATGTCGAGCGCTGGAACATGCTGCTCGGCTTCGTCTTCGTGTTCATCGTGGTGTTCATGCCCGAGGGCGTCGTCCCCGGAGTGAAAAGGCTATGGCTGCGCTTCAGATCAAAAACCTGAAGAAGGCCTTCGGCGGCCTGCCGGCCATCAACGGCGTCTCCCTCGAGATCGAGCCGGGCGAGCGGCGCCTGATCATCGGCCCCAACGGCGCCGGCAAGACCACGCTGTTCAACCTGGTGACCGGTGATCTGCGCGCGGACTCCGGCTCGATTTTTCTGTTTGATTCTGAAATTACAAAACTCAACACCCATCGGCGTGTACACCGCGGCCTGGCGCGCACCTACCAGATCATCACGCTGTTTCCCAAGGACACGCTGGAGCACAACATCGCCCTGTCGCTGCTCGGCCTGTCGCGGCTGAGGTGGAACGTGTTTTCCGCATTCGAGAAAAACTCGCTCTATGTGGAAGCCAAGGCGATCCTCGGGCTGGTCGGGCTCGAGCATCTCGCCGAGCGCTCGCTGTCGGAGGTGAGCTACGGCGAGAAGCGCCGCGTCGAGATCGCGATGGCGCTGGCGCAGAAGCCGCAGGTGCTGCTGCTCGACGAGCCGCTCGCCGGCCTGTCGCGCGAGGAGCGCGGCGCGGTGAAGGCGCTGATCGCGACCATCCCGCGCGAGGTGACGGTGGTGATGATCGAGCACGACATGGACACCGCGCTCGACATGGCCGAGCGCATCACGGTCCTGCACTACGGCAGCGTGATCGTCGAGGGGACGCGGGCTGAGGTGGTGGCCGATCCGAAGACCAAGGAGGTCTACCTTGGCCACTGACGCCTTGTCGCTTTCGGGCGTCGATACGCTCTACGGGGACAGCCATGTTCTTCACGCAGTATCTTTTTCGCTGAAACCCGAAAAAATCCTGGCGCTGCTCGGCCGCAATGGCGCCGGGAAAACGACCTGCATGAGCACCATCATCGGCTGGCTCAGGCCGCGCGCCGGCGAGATCCGCCTGTTCGGCGAGCCGATCGGCCGGCTCTCGCCCGAGGTGATCGCGCGCAAGGGCGTCGGCCTGGTGCCGCAGGGCCGGCGCGTGTTTCCCAAGCTGACGGTGAAGGAGAATCTCGTCGTTTCGCAGCAAAAGGGCAGGTGGAACCTCGATGCGGTGTTCCAGCTCTTTCCCCGCCTCAGGGAGCGTGCGGAGCAGTACGCGGGATCCCTGTCCGGCGGCGAGCAGCAGATGCTGGCCATAGCCCGCGCCCTGATGGGCAACCCGCGCGTGCTATTAATGGACGAGCCCTCGGAAGGGCTCGCGCCGATCATCGTCGCCGAGGTCGGCCGCACCATCGCGCGCCTCAAGGCCGAGGGCCAGTCGATCCTGCTGGTGGAGCAGAACGTGAAGCTCGCGCTGGAGCTGGCCGACGAGGTCGCGATCCTGAATACTGGCCGCATCGTCACCGTCTGCGCGCCCTCCGCAGTCGATCAATCCTTGATTACTCAACACCTGGGAGTGTTCTGAAAATGATGTACAGCTGCGCACCGGCATCACGCGGTTCTGCTTCCGTCGTGAAGAAAAAGGGCAAGTCCCTGAAGGTCGACATTCATTGCCACTACGCCAATCCCGAGGTTGCGGCCAAGGTGGCGCACCTCAACCCGGCGCAGTACGAGCCCTCGGTCACGTACGCCAACGCGCTGACCCGCGAGGTGAACGTCAAGCAGATGAAGGACCGCGGCCCCAAGCTCTCCAGCATCGAGGTGCGGCTGAAGGACATGGACCGCATGGGCATCGATATCCAGGCGGTGTCGCCGGCGCCCAACCAGACCTACTACTGGACCGACCCGGGCATCGGTGCGGAGCTCTCGCGCAAGGTGAACGAACGCATCGCCGAGATCGTGGCGCAGCATCCAGACCGCTTCGTCGGCCTGGGGACTGTGCCGCTCCAGGATCCTGACCTCGCGGTTTCCGAATTGAACTATTGCGTAAAAAAATTAGGACTGCGCGGCGTCGAGATCAATCCGAGCGTGAACGGGATGGATCTGACGGACGGCCGGCTGGCGCTGGAGAAGTTTTTCGCGAAGGTGCAGGAGCTCGACGTCATCATCTTCATGCACCCGATCGGCTTCACGCAGGGCGAGCGGCTGCTCGATCACTACTTCAACAACGTGATCGGCAATCCGCTGGAGACCACGGTCGCGGCGAGCCACCTGATCTTCGACGGCGTGATGGAGCGCCATCCGAAGCTGAAGGTGGTGCTGCCGCACGGCGGCGGCTACCTCGCGCATTACTGGGCGCGCATGGACCACGGCTGGAAAGCCCGTCCCGATTGTCGGGTGGTTATTAAAAAACGACCTTCAAGTTATCTGGAGAAGTTCTACTTCGACACCATCACCTTCGATCGCGGCATGCTCGAGCAGGAAGTGGCGCGCTTCGGCGCCGACCATGTGCTGCTGGGGACGGACTATCCCTACGATATGGGCGTGGAGGACCCGGTCGGCTTTATTGATGGTTGCAAGAAAATAAACAAAAAACAGAAAGAAGCGATCATGGGCGGCAATGCCGCACGCCTGCTCAAGATAGCCCGCTGATGCGCATCATCGGAATTTCCGGCAGCCTGCGCAGCGGCTCGTTCAACGCGGCGCTGCTGCGCGCCGCGCAGGAGGAGTGCCCCGCGGGCACGACGATCGAGATCGAGTCGATCCGAGGCGTTCCGCTCTACGACGGCGACGTGGAGGCGGCGCAGGGCATCCCTGCGCGCGTCGCGGAGCTGAAGGACAAGGTGGCGGCCGCCGACGCGCTGCTGCTCGTCACCCCGGAGTACAACAACTCGATCCCGGGCGTGTTCAAGAACGCCATCGACTGGATGACGCGCCCGGCGAGCGACATCGCGCGCGTGTTCCGCGACCGCCCGGTGGGCCTGATCGGCGCCTCGCCCGGCGCCTTCGGCACCGTGCTATCGCAGACCGCGTGGCTGCCCATCTTCCGCACCCTCGGCATGCGCCCCTGGTTCGGGCAGCTCCTCTATGTGGGAAGCGCCGGCAAGGTATTCGATCCCACCGGCAAACTGGTCGACGACGCCATCCGCGCCCGGCTGCGCAAGTACCTGGAGGGCTTCGCCGCGTTCGTTGCATAAATCACGGCCGGATTGGCTACAATGGCCGCAAAGGAGGAGTTCATGAAAATACTGTCAATCATTGCGGGCTTGCTGTTCAGCACGCTCGTTGCGGCGCAGCAGGGGCCCATCAAGATCGGTATGAGCATGCCGCAGACCGGCTCGCTCGGCGCCGGCGGCCAGGCGGCGCTGCTCGCGCTCAACATGTGGGTCGAGGACGTGAACGCGAAGGGCGGGCTGCTCGGGCGCAAGGTCGAGCTGATCGCCTACGACGACCAGACCAACCCGGCGCTCACACCCGCGATCTACACCAAGCTGCTCGACATCGACAAGGTCGACTTGCTGATCGCGCCCTATGGGACGGTGCCCACGGCGCCGATCATGCCGCTGGTCAAGCAGCGCGACCTGTTGCTGATGGGCAACTTCTCCTTCCAGGCGAACCACACGGTCAAGCACGACAAGTGGTTCAACAACGCGCCCTGGAACAACGCCTCGAGCTGGTCCGACGGCTTCTTCGCCATCGGCCAGAAGCAGGGCGCCAAGACCGTGGCGTTCCTCGCCGCCGACAACGAGTTCGCGCAGAACCTGGCCAACGGCGCGCGCGAGCTGGCGAAGAAGGCCGGCCTGCAGACGGTGTACAACCAGAACTACCCGCCGACCACCACCGACTTCTCGTCGCTGATCCGCGGCGTGCGCGCGGCCAAGCCGGACATGGTGTTCGTCATGTCCTACCCGAACGACTCGGTTGCGATCGTGCGCGCGGTGAACGAGATCGGCGTCGGCGACTCGGTCAAGCTGTTCGGCGGCGGCATGGTGGGCCTGCAGTTCACGCCGATCATGACCAACCTCGGCTCGTCGCTCAACGGCATCGTCAACTACAATTCCTATGTGCCGGGCATCAAGTACCCGGGCATCGAGGAGTTCCTGGAGCGTTACTCGAAGCGCGCAGCGGCTGCCAAGGTCGACCCGCTCGGCTTTTACCTGCCGCCGTACAACTACGCTATCGGCCAGATGCTGGAGCAGGCCATCGGCGCCACCAAGAGCCTCGACCACAAGAAGCTCGCCGAGTACCTGCACAAGAACGAGCTGAAGACCATGGTCGGCCCGATCAAGTACGGCCCGGACGGCGAGTGGGCCAACCCGCGCGTGGTGCAGGCGCAGTTCCGCGGCGTGACCGACAAGAACATGGATCAGTTCCGCCAGGCCGGCAGGCAGGTGGTGCTGTACCCGGACGCGTACAAGACCGGCGACGTGGTGACGCCGTTCGAAAAAGCACGCAAATAAGGCACAGGACGCAATAACGACGGCGCGGCGAACCCGCGCCGTTTTTCTTGCCAGGGAGAAAATGGCGCTCGATCTGCTGCTCGAAGCGGTGCTGTTCGGCATCCTGCTCGGCTGCTTCTATGCCGCGGTGAGCATGGGGCTGTCGGTGTCCTTCGGGCTGCTCGACGTGCCGCACGTCGCCCACCCGGCGATCATGGTGCTCGGCGCCTATTGCACCTGGCTGCTGGGCACCTGGGGGTTCGACCCGATCATCGCCGGGGTGGTGCTGACGGTGCCGTTCTTCCTCCTCGGCATGCTCATCTACCGCTTCTACTACGAGGCCTTCGAGAGGCGGGGCTCCGACGCGGGGGTGCGCGGCATCGCCTTCTTCTTCGGCGTGGCGCTGATCATCGAGGTCGGGCTGATCCTCGCTTTCGGCGTCGACCAGCGTATGGTCGAGGCGCCCTACATCGGCAAGAGCATCAACATCGGCTGGGATATCCGCCTGCCGATGCGCACCCTGACCGTGTTCGCGGTCGCCCTCGCCATGAGCGCGGTGCTGACGCTCTACATGTCGAAGACCTTCACCGGCCGCGCCATCAAGGCGGTCGCCCAGGACGAGGCGGCGCTGCGCCTGATGGGCGCGGACCCGGTGCGCATCAAGCAATGGGCGTTCGGCATCGCCACGGCGGCGGCCGCGCTCGGCGGCGCCATGCTGATCATCATCGGCCCGGTCGACCCCGGCCTGGACCGCGTCTACATCGGGCGCACCTTCGCCGTGGTGGTGCTCGCCGGCCTGGGCAGCATGACCGGCACGATCGCCGCCGGGCTGGTCCTGGGCATCTCCGAATCGATCGTGCTGATCCACCCGAGCCTGGGCGCCTCGTGGGCGCCGGCGGTCTCGTTCACGCTGCTGCTGCTGGTGCTCGGCGTGCGCCCCCAGGGATTGTTCGGGCGATGAAATTCTGGATCGGCATCGCCATTACGCTCGCCATCACCCTCGCCACGGTGGCGTTCGTCAATTTCGACTACTTCTTCTTCGCCGGCTACACGGTGCTGATGTTCGTCATGCTCGCCACCGCCTGGAACATCCTCGGCGGCTACGCCGGCTACGTGAACTTCGGAACCCCGGCGTTCTTCGGGCTGGGCGCCTATACCGCCGCGGTGCTCTACAAGGCGACCGCCGCGCCGCTGGTGGTGCAGATCGCCGCCGCCGCGGTGATGAGCGGGCTGCTCGGCCTGGTCGCCGGGCTGCTGACCCTGCGCCTGCGCGGCATCTTCTTCGCCATCGCCACCATCGCGCTGGTGGTGATCGTGGAGACGGTGTTCATCAACTGGCGCTACGCCGGCGGCGCCACCGGGCTGCAGCTCCTGCGCCCGGCGCTCATGTGGCCGTTCGAGTCCTACATCAAGATGCTGTTCCTGGTGATGGCGATCATGGTGCTGGCCTCCATCGCGCTGGCGCGCTACATCGAGCGCTCCTGGTTCGGCCGGGGGCTGCGCGCGCTGCGCGACAGCGAGGAGGCCGCCGAGTGCAGCGGCGTGCCCACGCTCAGGCTCAAGGTGTTCGCCTGCACCGTGTCGGGCGCGCTGATGGGCGCCTGCGGCGCGCCGATGCCGATGTACCTCTCGTTCATCGAGCCGGCGTCGACTTTCAACCTCAACTACGCCATCGGCGCGCTGGCCAGCCCGATGATCGGCGGCACCGCGCACTGGCTCGGCCCGGTGATCGGCGCCTTGCTGCTCAGCTCGCTGCAGCAGCTCGTCACCGTCACCATCTCGAACGAGATGAACGTTCTGGTGGTGGGGGTGCTGCTGGTGGTGTTCGTGGTGGCCGCTCCGGACGGGATCCTGGGCCTGTTCAAGCGCTTCGTTTCCCGCAAGTGAATTCGATCCTGCAGATCCAGAACGTATCGAAGAGCTTCGGCGGCTTCACCGCGCTGAACGGCGTCAGCCTCGACATCGCCGAGGGCGAGCGCTTCGGCCTGATCGGGCCGAACGGCTCGGGCAAGACCACGCTGATCAACTGCGTCGCCGGCTCGCTGCGCAACGAGGCCGGGCGGATCGTGTTCCAGGGCAAGGAGGTCACCCGGCTGCCCGCCTACCGCCGCACGCGGCTGGGCATCGCGCGCAGCTTCCAGATCCCGCGCCCCTTCAGCAGCATGACGGTCCTGGAGAACCTCATGGTTCCCCTGGAGTACGTGATCCATTTCAATGCCAAGAAATCGCACGCCGAGGCGATGGAGATCCTCGGGCGCATCGGCCTGGCCGACAAGGCGCAGACGCAGTCGAACCGCCTGTCGCAGGTCGAGCTGCGCAAGCTCGAGCTGGCGCGGGCGATGGCGGCGCGGCCGCGCCTGCTGATCTCCGACGAGGCGATGGCGGGCCTGTCGGGCAGCGAGGTCGACGAGGTCCTGAAGATCCTCTTCGACTTAAACTCCTCGGGCATCACCATCATCATGATCGAGCACATCATGCAGGCGGTGATGCGCTTCTCGCAGCGCGTGGTCTGCCTCGACGCCGGCCGCATCATCTGCGAGGGCGTGCCGGCCGAGATCGTGAAGAATCCCGAAGTGCAGAAGGCCTATCTTGGCGTTTGAGCTGAAGATCTCGGGCATCGACGCCGGCTATGGCGCCGTGCGGGCTCTGCACGGCGTTTCGCTCTCCCTGAAGGAAAAGGAGACGGTGGCGCTGCTCGGAACGAACGGCAACGGCAAGAGCACGCTCATGAAGTGCGTCATGGGCATGGTCAGGCCCACGAAGGGATCTGTTGTTTTGGAAATCGAAGATCAAAAACACGACCTGACGAAACTGTCGACCGAGGAGATCGTGAACCTCGGCGTCGCGATGGTGCCCGAGGGCCGGCGGCTGTTTCCCAAGCTCACGGTGGAGGAGAACCTGCTGCTGGGCGCCTTCCGGCCGGCCGCGCGCAAGGAGATCAAGAAGAACCTGGCCTTTTCCTACGAGGCGTTTCCGGTCCTGGTCGAGCGCAGGAAGCAGCTCGCCGGCTCGATGTCGGGCGGCCAGCAGCAGATGCTCGCCATCGCCCGCGCGCTGATGTCGGCGCCCAGGCTGCTGCTGGTGGACGAGCCCTCGGTCGGCCTGGCGCCGATCCTGGTGTCGCACACCATCACCAAGATCAAAGAGCTGAAGGAACAGTACGGCCTGACGGTGCTGATGGCCGAGCAGAATTTCCACCAGGCGATCCGCATCGCCGACCGCGGCTACATCATCGTGCACGGCGAGATCGTGTTCGAGGGCGGGGTGGCGCAGCTCGAGCAGAACGAGCTGGTGAAGAGCTACTACCTGGGAACCTAGATGAGGTTTTTCGCGGTCCTTCTGTTGCTCGTTTCACTGCACGGAAATGCGCAGGACTATCCGGTTCGTCCGGTGCGGCTGCTGGTGGGCTTTCCGCCAGGCGGCGCCATGGACGCGGTGGCGCGCGTGCTGTCGCCGAAGCTCGCCGAGGCGCTGGGCCAGCAGTTCGTGGTCGAGAACCGCACCGGCGCCGCGGGCGCCATCGCCGCCGACGCCCTGGTCAAGGCGCCGGCCGACGGTTACGTGCTCCTGCTGGCCGAAAGCGGCACGCTGATCGTCCCGAGCATGAACCCGAAGGCGGCCTACGATCCGTTGCGCCAGTTCGCGCCGGTGGCCGGCGCCTGCTCGCTGCCGCTCGCATTCGTCGTCGCCCCCGGCTTTCCCGCGGCCAACGCCCGGGAGCTGATCGCGGCGCTGAAGGCCGATCCGGGCAAGCACAGCTACGCCTCTCCGGGCGTCGGCACCCTGCAGCATCTCGCCTTCGAGCTGTTCCGGCGCCAGGCCGGCGTGGATGCGGTGCACGTTCCCTACAAGGGCGCTTCGGGAATGATGCCGGACCTGATGAGCGGGCAGGTGGGAATCGCCGTGGTCAGCGCCACCGTCGCGATCCCGCTGAGCAAGTCGGGCAAGATTCGGCTCCTCGCGGTGACCAGCCCGCAGCGCATGCCCAATGCCCCGGACGTGCCGGCGCTCGCCGAGACGCTGCCGGGCTTCAGCGCCGCCCCCAACGTGTTCGTGGTTGCGCCGACAGGCACGCCGCCGGCCATCATCCAGCGCCTGTCCACCGCCGTGCGCGCGGCGGTTTCCTCCAAGGACGTCGAGGAGAGCTTCGCGCGGCTCGGGGCCACGCCATGGCCGCTGGGCAGCGAGGAACTCGGCGCCCAGATCGCGCGCGAGGTCAGGCAATGGGCCGCGGTCGTGAAGGACGCCGGCATCAGGATCGAGTGAAGATCGCCCGCGTCGCCGCGACGCCGGCGATCTTCACTCTCCGGCTCGATGCCGCGGGCATCGAGAAGCAGACCTCCCTTTCCGTCTGCCTGGTGGAGGTCGAGACCGGCGACGGCCTGATCGGACACGGCTTCACCGCCATCACCGAGGAGGAAGTGGTCGCCGCGGCCATCAACCAGGTCGCGGCAGCCGACCTGATCGGCGAAGACCCGCTGGCGCACGAAAAAATCTGGGAAAAGCTCTACTGGCTGATGAGCCCGCGCGGGCAGACCGGCTACGCCAGCCACGCCATCGCGGCGCTCGACGTGGCGCTGTGGGATCTGAAGGGAAAGTTTTTCAACCAGCCCGTCTTCCGTCTGCTGGGAGGCGCGCGTTCCAGCGTCCCGGTCTACACCACCTTCGGCTTCGGCGCGTACAGCCGCGACGAGCTGGCCGCGGCGGCGAAGTGGTGGGTTGGGCGGGGCCACCGCAAGCTCAAGATGGTGGTCGGGCACCACGGCCTGCAGCGGCGCGATGAGCCGCGGCCGCTCGACGAGGTGATCGCCGAAGACCTGCGCCGCGTGCGCGCCGTGCGCGACGCCGTCGGCATGGAGGTGGACCTGCACGTCGACGCGAACTGCAGCCTGGACAGCTTCCATGCCGCGCGCCTGGCGCGCTCGCTGGAGGAGCTGCAGATCAGCTTTTTCGAGGAACCGGTCAGGGACAACGACATCCCGGCCCTTCTTTCCCTCAGGCAATTCACCAGGCTGCCGATCGCCGCGGGCCAGAACGAAGGGCTGGCGTGGCGCTTCCGCGACCTGATGGTTTCCCGGGCCGTCGACATCGTGCAGCCCAACGTGGTGATCGGCGGCGGCTTCACGCAGTGCGTGCGCATCGCCGGGATGGCCTCGGCCTTCAATTTGCCGATGGCCAACGGCGGCGCCTGGGCGCACCACAACCAGCACCTGCACGCCGGGCTCGCCAATGGCGGCCTGGTCGAATACCACTATCCCGCGGTGAAGGTCTGCGAGGCGATCTACGGCCCGCTGCCCGCGCCGGTCGACGGCTGGCTCGAGTTGCCGGAGAAGCCGGGCCTCGGGTTTTCTCCCGATCCACTTCTTGTCAAAGAGCTGGCCAGGCTGCCGACCTCGCACGGCAAGGGCAAGGCGTGAATCTCAAAGGGGGCCACATCGGGATGTACGGAGCCGTCATGGGCCTTGCCGGCCTCGGGCTTGCCGCGCGTGCCGCCGCGCCGCTGTTCCCAGGCGTGTTTCGCGCCCCGGCCTACTTCACCGAGCTGTGGGTCGCTCTGGGGCTGCTCGCGCTTCTGCTCCTGCTGGTTCTTCATCTTCTGAAGATCATTCGAGATCCGAAAGCAGCGAAGGCGGATTTCACCGACCCGGCGCTGCTGGGATTTTGCGGCGCGCTACCGGTCGGGATGACGTTGGCGGCGGGTGGAGTGGGACCGTACGCGCCGGGCTTCGCGAGCGCGCTGTGGTGGACGGGCTGCCTGCTGCTGACCGCGCTCCAGGTGTGGGGCATCGGCCGCTGGCTCGCCGGCCAGGTGCCGCTCGACAAGCTCAACGCCGGCTGGCTGATCCTGATCGTCGGCGGAATCGTCGTACCCGGGCCGGGCATCGGCCTGGGCTACGCCGAGGCCTCGCGCTTTTTCTTCGGCGTCTCGGTGTGCGGAGCGATGGTGCTGCTGCCGCTGCTGTTCGCGCGCGCGGCGCTCGCCGCGCCGCTGCCCGAGGCGTTGCGGCCGACGTGGGTCATCCTGCTGGTACCGCCGTCGCTCATCTATGTAAATGGGCTGGCGCTTTTTCCGGACCTGCACTTCCTGGAGGGCCTGTATCCGGCGGGACTGGTGCTGTTCCTCGCGCTGGCGGTCTATGCGCGCGGCTTCTGGCGCTGGCCCTTCGGGCCGGCGTGGTGGGCCTTTACCTTCCCGCTCGACGCGCTGGCCTACGCCGCCACGCGCTACGCACAGGAGCACCCGGCCGCTGGGTGGAAGGCGATCGCAGGCGCCGCGCTGCTACTCGCCACTTTCTTCGTCGCCCTGGTCCTGGCGAGGAGCCTGCTCGCCGCGCGTCACCTGTTCTCGAAGCGGTTGTAGTCGAACAGGCCTGCCTCGCGCGGCGCCGACTGCCGCCAGGCGAAGTGCAGGGTGTCGCTGTGCGCCCAGAAGCGCTCGTCGGTGCGCCGGATTCCATAGAGTTTCATTAAAGAGGAATAGTCGGACTCGGCAGCCAGCCGCGCGACGGCATCGACAAATTCGGGCAGTTTCGAAGCATCGACGACGAAGAACGCGTTCGGGTAGGCCGGGATGAAGCCGTTCGCCACCAGCAGGCTGTCCTCGTCGGGCAGGCGGCGCTCGTTCTCGTCGAACAGCTCGGCGACGTAACTGCCCGCGCGGTTGGCAAGCACGCTGAAGTGATGGTCGCGCCCGGCGTTGCGCACCGTCAGGATGGCGCTCTCGGGCAAGTGCGAAAGCGCGCGGCCGCGCAACGCGGCGAGCCGGTCGAGCTCGCGTAGCGGCGCGCCGGCCAGTCCGCTCGCAGCAAGCGCGTAGCGCGGGCGCTCCACCGGCGCCGCGCGCTTCTTCATCAGGCCGTAGAGCTCGGCGAGCGGGTCGGCGCTGGCGTAGCGGATGCCGGTGTCGTGCCGGAAATACGCCCGCGTGTCCCACAGCTCCGCGATCGAGGCGCGGTCGGCGCCGCGGTACCAGCGGTCGTGCACCGCCTGCCGGTCGGCGATCGGCAGGAAGGCGAAGAAGTTCATCTCGCCCTCGGTGCGCAGGAAGTCCATGTACAGGCGCGTGGTCAGCTGGTGGCCGACGTTGCCGTAGACGTCGAATCCCGCCACCAGCAGGTAGTGGATGCGCTCCAGCAGCTGGTAGCCGATGATCATCACGGTCTGCGGCCGCCCGCCGAGCAGGCCCTGCACCACCGACGCGCTATCGAAGTGGCGCATGACGGTGAGCGCGGCGTTGGGGTTGTGGCCGTCGCCGTCCCACAGCAGGTCCAGCGTCGGCCCGCCGGAGAAGACCTGCTCCAGCGCCGCGCTTTTCGCCTTCAGGTAGGCGGCCTCGTGCGCGGTAAAACGCCGCCATTTGAGCAGGGGCGCCGCGCCTTCTTCCTCGGCCGGCAGGCGCATGTTCGGGAGCTCCCGCGCGAGGAACTCCGCGGTGACCAGAGTGCGCGCGGTGTGCGGCTGCTCGAACATTACCCAGAAGTGGTCGTTGATCACGTCCACCGCCACCTGCCCGCGGCACACCGGACCCTTGATGAAGCCCATCAGGGTGAACTGCGCCTCATCCAGCATCAGCCGGTAGCGGGCCTCGACCGGCAGTTCGCGGAAGGCGAGGAACGGATTCGAGGCCACCTCGGGGTGGTACGAGGGAAGGGCGCTCACCTCGTAGCGGGCCTCGAGGAACAGCGCCCTCAAGCGCGACAGGCGCGCGTCGTTCAGCGCGTAGGGCATGTGCGTCTTGGCGAGCAGCGTTTCCGACGCCGGGCGCAGGCGGTAGTACGGGCGTGCGACGCCGGGATCGTCGTAGGGCCGGCGCGTGGCAATGACTTCGATCGGCTGCCCCGGCGGCGTTTTCGAGCGAACCAGCTCGAAGTACTGCTCGCCGGGCAGGTCGTCGAAGTAGAGGTGGGCGATGAACCAGTGCTCGAAGATGTAGCGGCTGGCGAGGCGCGCCTTCAGGCTGTCGCCGTTGAGGAAGGCTTCCCATCGCGCCACGCGCTGCGCCTGTGCCGGCGGTAGCGGGGCGGCTGCGGGCGGGGGCGGCGCGCCGGCCTCGATCCAGCGCGTGAGCGTGGCGTGCTCCGCAGCGGAAAGCGCGGGCAGTCCGTAAGGCATGCCCCAGTCCGGGTGCTTGCGCTCGTACTCGTCCATTGCCTCGATCGCCGGGCACTGCTGCGCGCGGTCGATGGAGAGGTCGAAGCGATCCTTAGGCAGCAGCCCGCTGGCCGGCCCGGGCGACTTCTGCTTCTGGCGCAGCAGGCGGTAGAGCACGCCGGCCTCGCGCTCGGCCTCGGGCGTGGCGGCGCGCTCGTTCAGCACCGGATGGAAGCCCTTCGCGCGCCACGCGGCGTTGCTGTGCGCGTCGAGGAACAAGCGCGTCGGCTCGGCAGTGAACACCCGTGTGGCGTATACCTGCTCGCGGCTCGCGCCGCGGGTCATGCCCTGCCAGGAAGCGAGGTTGAGCTGGCAGGGCGCGTCGTTGCAGCCATGGCAGACTACGCAGCGGTTGTCGAGTATCTGCTTGACGTCCTGGTACCCGACTGCGGCCCCGGCTGGGGCGGCTCTGTCGTAGCGCGCCGGGTCGCGCGCGCCGTAGCGCTGGTCGAGCGTCGCCGCGTAGTAGGTGGCGCAGCTCCCGAGCGCGAGAACCGAAAGCAGCGCCCAGGCGCGCATCAGGCCTTGCGCTGCTTGGTTTTCGCCTTCTCCTGGAATTCCTCACAGCGCTGCATCGCCAGCGCAGTGAATTCCGCCTGCGGCTGGTTGCCGCCGATGATGAACATCAGCAGGTGCTCGCGGCCGGGCTCGTCGTAGGTGACGTTCATGAAGCGCCGCGCCACGCCGGTAGGAAACGAGATGACGTCGTAGGGGTTGAGGTCGACGTATTCCATCGCCTTGCCCTCGTTCCACTCGCAGCGCCAGCGCCCGGTCATGGCGATGAAGGTCTCGTTGGTGTCGTGGTTGTGCATCAGCGGCCCCTTGCCGGGCTTCGCCTTGCAGTAGCCGAGGTTGAAGCCTTCGGCGATGGGGATCGCCGGCTTGGACGAGGCGTCGTCGCCCACCGGAGACGTTACGGCCGTATTGTTCTTCTCGTCGGGAGGGGCAAAGCCGATGACGGCATACAGCTTGCGCTTGCATTCGGGCAACGGGCTGTCGGGCAGGCCGCCGTCGGAGCCTTTCAGCTTGCTGAAGCGCGCGACGCGCTTCAGCATTTCCGCGCGCGTCCAGGTGCGGATATTTTTCCAGGTTTGCATTCGGCTCACTCCCAGTCGTGGCGCGGCAGTTATTATAGAAGGACCGTGACGCTGCGCCTGCGCCCCTACCTCTTCGTCGCCGGCACGCTGGTGCCGCTGATCGCCTTCAGCGTCCTCGCGTCCCGGCAGCTGGTGCAGCACGAGCGGGAGGCCGTCGAGCGCGAAGCGACCGGGCGGGCGCGCGCGGCAATGAGCGCGGTGGACGCCCACCTGCGCAGCTCGATCGTCTCGCTCGAGACCCTGGGCGCCTCGAAGAGCCTCGAGGCGGGCAACATCGCGGCGTTCCACCAGGAAGCGCAGCGCGCGATGCGCACCCAGCCCGCCTGGGTCAATATCGGGCTCGCCTCGGCGGACAAGATGCAGCTGTTCAATGCCGTCTATGCTCTGGGCAAGCCGGAGCCGCTGACCATCGACGACCCCTCGTACCTGGCCGTGTTGCGCGGCGCGCGGGCCACTTTCGGCAACGTCACGGCCGGCACGGTGGTGCAGAGTCCCACGGTGCGGGTGCGCGTGTCCGTGTCGTATGGCGACGAGGTGCGCTACGTGCTGACGGCGCCGCAGAACCTGAAGCTGTTCGCCGAGCTGATGCAGGCGCAGCACCTGCCCGACGACTGGGGAATCTCGCTGGTCGACCGGGAGGCGCGCGTCATTGTGCGCATTCCGGCCGTGCCGGCCGGGGTCGAGGAGTCGGACAGCTTCCGCGAGGCGATCCGGCACGCGCCCGAGGGCTGGTTCCAGGGCCATAGCCGCGAAGGCCGTCCCACCCATACCGCCTACGTCACCTCCCACCTCAGCGGCTGGGTCCTCGGCGTCGCCATCCCGGCCGGCGCCGTCGACGCCGGCGAGAAGCGCATCCTGACCATGCTGGTGGCCGGCGTGGTGCTGGCCTTCGTCCTCGGCATGGCGCTCGCGTCGCAGGTGGCGGAGCGGCGCTGACCCTCAGCGGCGCCGCACGCCGCTCATTTGCGGCGCCGCACGCCGCTCATTTTCTCCAGCACCGCGCATACCGCGCCGGTGTCCTGCTTCGCGAAGCCCTGCGCCATCGCGGCCTTGTACACCCCGGCCGAGGCCCTGAACGTCGGCGTCGCCACGCCGAGCCTGCGCGCATAGTCGCCGATGATCTTCATGTCCTTCTGCCACACCTCGTTCTTCATCGTCACGTCGTCGTAGCGGCCCTTCACCATCATCGGGCCGCGCACCTGGAACATGCGCGAGGTGCCGGCGCTGTTGGCCTGCACGTCGAAGATCGCCTTCGGCGACAGGCCGGCCTTGATGCCGAGCGCGAACGCCTCGCCGGCCGAGACGTTGTGGATCGCCACCATCAGGTTGGCGACGTACTTCATCTTGCTGCCGTTGCCGAACTCGCCGACGTACTGCTGCTGCCTTGAAAAGCCCTTCATGGTGGAAACCACTTGTGAAAAGGCTTTCCTGTCCCCGCTGGCGAATACCACCAGGTCCCCGGCCTTCGCCTGCGAGCCGGTACCCGACAGCGGGCAGTCGAGAAGGGTGATGCCTTTCTTTTTCAGCGTGTCGCGCGCCTTCAGCTTGTCGCGGATCGGCAGCGTGCTGGTCTCGATGACGATCGCTCCACGCCCCTCGAGCGCCTTGCACACAGAGTGCAGCGCGGCAGCGCTAGGCAGCGAGGTGATGATCACCTTGTTTGTGACTTCGGAAATCGAAGCGACCGGCAAGCCCCCGGCGCGCTTCAGTGCGGCGCGGGCTTTGGGAAGCACGTCGTAGCCGTGGACCTTGAAGCCGTTCTTCGCCAGGTTGGCCGACATCGCCGAGCCCATGATGCCCAGGCCGATCACGCCGACGCTTTTCATTTCAGCGGCTCCGCGCTGACCAGCACGAAGGCGACGAGGCAGGGCTCCTTGCCGCGCACGCTCCAGGAATGGTTGGTTCCCCGCTGCACCAGGACATCGCCGGCTTTCAAGAGTGTTTCTCCTTTGTCCATCACCGCGTAGATCTCGCCTTTCGCCACCACCGCGTAGTCCACCGTCGCGGTCCTGTGCATCATCGGGTCGTGCGAGGCGGGGTCCACGACGTGGCCGGCACCGATGGCCTTGAAGCCCGCGCTGGCGTCGGAGTCCTTCGGCCGGCTGGCGTCGGGCGGAAACTCGACCAGGCGGAAGACGGTGCCGTTCTTCGGCGGCTCGAGGCGCACCGGGCGGTCGGCGGCGTCGGCGCTGCCGGCGTTGCTCGCCGGCGCGCCCGCCGTCTCCCACAGGTCGGTGAGCGTGAGCCCGGGGAAGGTAGGGATCTCCTTGACGCTGGTGGCCGGCCCGTCGGACAGGATGACGGAGCGGCCCTGCGCGTCGTGACCGGTCACGACGCGCCGCACCCGATGCGTCATGCGACCGCGTCGCTCGCCGCGATCTTCTTGCGCGCCTTCTTCGCGCCGGCCTTGTCCGGCGAGAGCTTGAAGTCGAACTCGAGCTTGAAGCTGCCGGCCGGCAGGCCGACCTTCTTCGCCTCGGCCTCGCCCAGCTTCTTGTACTTGGCGACGAGCGAGTTCTTGACCGCGAACACCGCGTCGCCGTCGAGGTAGGGATCGCCCTCGACGAAGACGTGGGTGATGACCTGTTGGTAGCCGGGCGCCGACACGATGGCGTGCATGTGCGCCGGCCGCATGTGGTTGTTGGTGGTGTTGCGCACCAGGTCGCCGACCGGGCCGTCCATCGGGATGCTGTAGAACTTCGGCTTGTAGCTCTTGAACGCGTACTCGCCCTTGTCGTTGGCCTTGACGCGGCCGCGCAGCTCGAACTCGCCGTCGGTCTGCAGGTCGTAGATGCCGTCGGCCTTCGCCTGCCAGATGTCGAGCGCCGCGCCCGGGATCGGCTTGCCGTCGACACCGGCCACCTTGCCGCTCACCCAGACGTCGTCGCCCTTCATCGTCGCGCCTTCGCGCAGGTCGCCGCCGTAGCCGTACTCCTTCGCGCCGTGCGCGAAGAACGGCCCGAGCACCGTGGCCTCGGTCGCGCCGGGCTCGGTCTTGTGGTTGATCGCCACCGTCATCATCGACAGGCCGAGGACATCGGAGAGCAGGATGAATTCCTGGCGCTTGTCGTCGCACTTCTGGCCGACCGCGGTGAGGAACTTGATCGCCTCGAACCATTCCTCCTCGGTCAGCTTCACGTCCTGCGCGAACGCGTGCATATGCTTGACCAGGCTGGTCATCAGCTGCTTGAAGCGGGGATTCTTGACGCCCTTGAGACGCGCAACGACTTCGTCGGTCAGGTTGTCTTCGGTGAACTGGCGCATGGGGAGCCTCCTCTGGCGCATTGTAATATCCCCCGAATGAATCGGGTCGCGATCGTCACCGGCGGAGCGAAACCGGACAGCATCGGCTTCGCCGTGGCGAAAGGCCTGCGGCGGGAAGGCTGCGAGGTGGTGGTCGCCGACCTGTACGAGCAGGGCTTTGCCGCATTGCAGGAATGCCTGTGCGTACGCACGGACGTGGCGGACCCCGTGGCGGTGCAGCGCATGGTGGACGCCGCGGTGGGAAGGTTTCACAGGATTGATTTTCTTGTGAATGCCGTCGGCGGCAGCTGGGGGATCACCGAGCAGGACCTGATCGCCTCGCCGCCGCGCGGCTTCCGTGGCCTGACCAACTGCGAGCTCGCCGACTGGCGCACCATCCTGGGCGCCAACCTCGACAGCGCCTTCTATTGCGCCCGTGCCGCGGCCCCGTACCTGAAGAAGCAGGGCGGGGCGATCGTCAACATAGCCTCGGTCGCCGCGCGCAAGGGCATCCCGCCGGGCTCGGAGGGCTCGAGCGGGCCGTATGCGGTGGCGAAGGGCGGGATCATGGCGATGACGCGCCAGCTCGCGCTCGAGCTCGGCGAGTTCGGCGTGCGCGTCAACTGCGTCGCGCCGGGCGTGGTGGCGAGCGGGCGCTTCAGCAGGGTTTCTCGGATCAGCAAGAAAGACCATGGTCCTGAAGGCCACCTTGGGACGATTCCCATGGGCCGCGTCGGCACCGTCGCCGAATGCGCCGCGCTGATCGTCGCGCTGTGCACCGACGACACCTCCTACATGACCGGTGTGACCGTCGACCTCAACGGCGCCTCATATGCCGCTTAGCGGTCTGAAGGGAAAGCGTGCCCTGGTGACCGGCGCCGCCAGCGGCATCGGCCATGCTGTTTTCTCTCGCCTGGTGGAAGAGCGCGTAGAGACCGTAGGAACGGATATTCACGACGCTCACGGAGTGATCGTGGCCGACCTCACCGACGCCGACGACGTCGAAAAGCTCGCCGGCAAGGTTGGTGCGATTGATTTTCTGATCAACGGGGCGGGCGGCCCGGTCGCGCCTACACGGACGGATACCCTCCCTCCGCTGCGCCCCGGTTCCCTCCCTTTCGAGGACGTGAGCGAGGTGGACTGGAGCCGCGTCATCGCGGCCAATCTGACGACGGCGTTTCTCGTGTGCCGCGAGTTCGCGCCAGGAATGAAGGCGCGCAGGTTTGGCCGCATCATCAATTTCACGTCCATCGCCGCGCGGCGCGGCTCGAGCCGGGTCGGCGTGCACTACGCCGCGGCCAAGGGCGGCATCATCGGCCTGACCAAGACGCTCGCGCTCGAGCTCGGACCGCACAACGTCACCGTCAACGCCATCGCACCCGGCTTCATCAAGACGCCGCGCATCGCCGAGGCTTCGTGGGGTCACGACTCGCCGGAGGCCGAAAGGGCGTTCGTCGCGTCGCTGCCGCTGAAGCGTGCCGGCAAGCCCGACGACATCGCCGGCGTGGTCGCCATGCTCTGCTCGGATGCCGGCGGCTACGTCTCCGGTGCCACCATCGACGTCAACGGTGGCTGGTACTTTGGACCATAGGTGATAGGCTAGCCGCGCGTGGCGCCAATCGATTGGGCACTGGTCGTCTTCACGGGCATCGGCGGCGTGTTCGGCCTGTGCTGCCTGTTCGACGGCGCGCGGCGCATCGCGCTGTACGGCGCGAACTCCGCGTCCAGCTATCTCATCGGGATCGGCGCGGTGATCTGTCTGGCGCTCGCCGGCTACGCCTACTGGAAGTACGGCGGGCAGGTCGAGGCGCACTTCGTGGAATTCGTGATGTGGCTGGTGTGGGGCGCGGCCGCGCTTGTATTCGGGGCGCTGTTCGCCCGCGAGCCGGCGCCGGAGCCAGTGGCGGAACAGGACACGAAGATCGAGCCGGTGCTGGCGCCGCTCGTCGCCGCGCGAGCACCGCCGCCGGCGGCGTCTCGGAAGCCTGTAGTGGGTGCGGATACCGTACCGCTGCCGAAGCCTGCAGTGGGTTCGGATACCGTGCCGTTGCCGAAGCCTGCAGTGGGTGGCGATACCGTACCGCTGCCGAAGCCTGGCATCCCGTCGGTCACGATTCCAATGGCAAGGCCCTCGGTCGGCGAAGACACGGTGCCGCTTGCGAAACCGGCGCCGGGAACCTTCACGCCGCCGCCGAAAAAGCCCTGAATTGAAACTCGCCGTACAGCAGAAAGCCTCGCATCTGCGAGCGGTACTAGTGCCTTTGCACCAGAACGCTTGATGATAGGCTGACTGCCATGACGATCGCGGAATGGGCTCAGTTCGTATGTCTCGGTATCGGCGGCGCCTTCGGCCTGCTCTCCCTGTTCGACGGCACGCGGCGCATGGCGACCCGGCAGCCAAGCGGCAGCAGCGGGCGGTTCGGCGTCGGCCTGGTGATCGTTTCGCTCGTGGCGGGCTACGCCTATTGGCAGCACCGGGCGTACACCGAGGTCGCAAGGGCGTATCGGGCGGAAAAGCCACCCGAGTTGCCGGCCGACTGGGGGAAGAAGATGGGCCCGGCGAAGCGGGAAGCGGCGAGCCAGGGCATCGCGCGGGGCGCCTTCATCAGCTCGGGAGCCCTCACACCGTATTTCGATGCGTCCGGGCAGCGCAAGGTCTATGCGCCGGCGCAGGACGACCTCAAGCGGCGCGAGGCCGTGCTGGCGGCGGCCATCAGAGTTGAGCAGAAGGCGCGCAGCGCCTTTAACGAGTTCATCCTGTGGCTGGTCCTGGGCCTGAGCGCGTTCGCGTTCGGCCTGTGCTTCGCCCTCGAGTCCGCGCCGCAGCGGGCCGACGCCGAAGAAGACGTCGATGCGCCGCCGGTCCCGCCGGCGGCGTGACAACTACGATCCGCTAGAAGCGGTAGGCGATGCCCGCATTGGCGTAAGTATTCTGCCGGCAGTCGGCCAGCGGGCTTTGCGCCACATCGCCCTGCAGCCAGCGCTGCTGGACCGAGCCGACGAGCGTCCAGCGCCGGCTCAGGTCGTACCCGCCGATCACTCCGAGCGCGACGTGCCGCAGGCCGCTGCCGGGCTGGTAGACCGCGAAGCCGGAGGCGGCGGACTGCTCGGGCGTGACGCCGTAAAAAATGCCGTTCGCCTTGCTGCTGCCCCAGGTCGTTTCCGCGAACAGCACGACGGTGGCGCCGCGGCTGCCGTACACCCCGACGTTCAGGCGAAGATCGGCGAGCGCGCCGCGGTCGGAGTCCAGGCTCTGCCGGTAGCGCGCCAGCAGCCCGACCGGCGCCGGCCCGATTTTCGTGTCCCACTCGAAGTGCGCGCCGACCGAGGCGCCGGCGTCGACGTCGTCGGTGAAGTTGTGCTCGCGCAGGAAGGCCGCTTCGCTGCTCTTGCGGCCCTCGTCGTAGGAGAGCTGGAAGCCGGCGGCGACGCCCGAGCCGAGCTTCCAGTGAAAGCCGCCTTCCAGGATGCCCTGCGTGGTGCGCGCGAACCAAGGCTGGCCGTAGTAGCGGACCACCGGGACGATGTCGGTCCGCTGCGACTGCGAGCCGTCGTAGGCCGGGCGCGTGCGGACCGCGGCGCCGAGCAGGGTGTACTCGTCGGGTAGGACCTGCTGCGCGAGCGCTGCGGCTGGCGCGAGGAGGAGCGGGGCGATGAACCTTGTCAGCATGGGACTCTCAGTATGATCATGTCGAAGTCCGACTGAGAGGATTGTTACGTGTTTCCGAGAATCTTGTCTTGTATCGCCAGCCTCGGTTTCGCGGCTGCGGCCGCCGCGCAGAGCTACGGCTCCGAGGAGCACGCCTTCCGCGCGGTCAAGGTGGTGGAGGGGCTGGAGCAGCCCTGGTCGGTGTCCTTCCTGCCCGACGGGCGCATGCTGGTCACGGAGAAGGCGGGAAGGCTGAGGCTGGTCGTCAATGGCAAGCTTGTTCCAGCCCCGGTCGCCGGCATGCCGCAGGTGACCGTGCATGGCCAGGGCGGCTTTTTCGACGCGGTCCCGCATCCCGATTTTTCCCGCAATTCCCTGTTGTACCTGTCCTATGCGGCGCGAGGCGACGACGGCGTCGGAACCGAGCTCGCGCGCGGCAAGCTGGTCGAGGGCCGCCTCGAGAACGTCCAGGTGCTGTTCCGCCAGAGCCCCAAGGGCACGCGCGGGCAGCACTTCGGCGGGCGCATCGTGTTCGACCGCGCCGGCCATGTCTACCTGACGCTGGGCGACCGCGGCGAGATGCCGCGCGCGCAACGCCCCGACGACCACGCCGGGTCGGTGATCCGGCTGCACGACGACGGCCGCGTGCCGGCCGACAATCCGTTCGTCGGCAAAGCAGGCTGGAAGCCCGAGAAGTTCACCCTCGGCAATCGCAACATGCAGGGCGCGGCGCTGCATCCGCAGACCGGGATGCTGTGGACGCACGAGCACGGGCCGCAGGGTGGCGACGAGGTGAACGTGATCCGCGCCGGCGTCAACTACGGCTGGCCGGTGATCACCTATGGCGTGAACTACGGCGTCGGCACGAAGATCGGCGAGGGCGCGCGCAAGGACGGCATGGCACAGCCGCTCTACTACTGGGTGCCTTCGATCGCGCCTTCGGGCATGGCGTTCTATACCGGAGACCGCTTTCCGAAGTGGAAGGGCGACCTCTTCGTCGGCTCGCTGAAATTCCAGCTGCTGGTCAGGCTGCGCCTGGACGGCGAAAAGGTGGTGAAGGAGGAGCGCCTTCTGCAGGGCTCGCTCGGCCGCATCCGCGATGTGCGCATGGGCCCGGATGGTTTGCTTTATCTGGTCACGGATGAATCTCCAGGCGTAGTTGCCCGCTTGGAGCCGTGATGGCGCGGTTGAGTCAGGACGAAAGGAACTTCTATGCCAGGGAAGGTTATGTGGTGCCTGGCTGGAAGTTTCCCAAAGAAAAGATAGATAAGATGCGCGCCGCGCTGGACAGGCTGATCGCCGACAACCCGGGCGTGCGGCCGGAGAAGCTGGTGAGCGCGCATCTGGAGAACGGGAAGGAAGGCGTGAAGGGCAGCCGCGCCTTTCTCGATCTCGCACGCGACCCGCAGCTGGTCGAGCTGATTTCCGACGCGATCGGCGAGGACGTGATCCTGTGGGGCTGCCAGGTGTTCTGCAAGCCCGGCGGCGACGGCCTCGAGACGCCGTTCCACCAGGACGGGCACTACTGGCCGATCCGGCCGCTCGCCACCTGCACCGCATGGATCGCGCTCGATCCGTCGAAGAAGGAGAACGGCTGCCTGCGGGTCGCGCCGCGTTCTCATGCAGGGAAGAAGCTGTTCCCCCATCTGCGCGAGGACCGTGAAGACCTGGTGCTTACCAACCGCATCGAGGTGTTCGACGAATCCACCGCGGTCGACATCGAGCTCGAGCCCGGCCAGATGTCGCTGCACGACATCTACATGATCCACGGCGCCACCGTGAACCGCTCTCCCATGCGCCGCGCCGGCGTGGCGATCCGCTACATGCCGGGCAGCTCCGTGTTCGACAGGAACCTGATGAAAGCCAGCTCGGCGAGCGGCTACCTGGTCGACTTCTCGACCCGGCCGCTATGGCTGCTCAAAGGGCAGGACCGGACCGGAAGAAACGACTTCAGCATCGGAAAATAGGGACGGACCCTAAATTCTGCAGAGCGAAAAATAGGGTCTGTCCCTATTTTCAGGCGGCGGTTTTCAGGGTGCGGCGGCGGACGTGGCTGGTGAGCTTCTCGGTGAGCACGCGGCGCTGGTCGTTGAAGTCGGGCGCCGAGACGTCGCGTGGACGAGTCAGGCGGATGCGGTTGTCGCTTTCGATCTTGCCCGGGCCGGCGGTCATGACCACCACGCGGTCGGCGAGCATGGTGGCTTCCTCGACCGAGTGCGTGACGAAGAGGATGGTCACCTGCGTGCGCGCCCAGATCTCGAGCAGCTCGTCCTGCAGCTGCTCGCGCGTGAGGGCATCGAGCGCGCCGAAGGGCTCGTCCATCAGCAGGATGCTCGCCTCGTTGGCCAGCACGCGCGCGATCGCCACGCGCTGCTTCATGCCGCCGGAGAGCTGGTAGGGAAAGCGGTCGGCGAATTTCGTCAGGCCGACCATCTCCACGTACTTGTCGGTAGAGCTTTTGACTTCCGCGGAAGAGAGCTTTTTCTGCCTGGGGCCGAACGCGATGTTGTCCCTGACCGTCATCCAGGGAAACAGCGCGTAGTCCTGGAACACCATGCCGCGGTCGCTGCCGGGGCCGGTGATCGGCGCGTCCAGCACGCGCACGTCGCCCGAGGTCGGCGTCTCGAAGCCGGCGACGATGCGAAGCAGCGTCGACTTGCCGCAGCCCGAGGCGCCGATCAGGCAGACGAACTCGCCTTTGTCGATCTGCAGGTTGGCGGCGCGCAACGCCTCTACGGGTTCGTTATTGACCGAGAAAACCTTGGAAACGTCGTTGATCGAGAGGAAGGTCCTAGCCACGATGCTGCGGGCTCCAGCGCAGGACGTAGTTGTTGAGCGCGACGATCAGCCGGTCGCAGAGGAAGCCGGCGACGCCGATGATCATCATGCCGGTAATGACCAGGTCGGCGCGCGACAGCGTGCGCCCGTCCATGATCACCGAGCCCAGGCCTGTGGGCACGCCGGTCATCTCGCCCACCACGATCAGGATCCAGGCGAAGCTGTGGCCCAGGCGCAGGCCGGTGAAGATGCTGGGCAGCGCGGCGGGCAGCACCACCTGGCGGAACATGCGCGCCCCATCGCAGCCGAGCATGCTGGATGCCTCGAACAGGCGCGGGTCGACCGAGCGCACGCCGAATATCGTGTTGAGCAGGATGGGATAGAAGGCTCCCAGAAAAACCAGGAAGACAGCCGAGCGGGGCCCCAGCCCGAAGAACACCATCGACAGCGGCAGCCACGCAGTGACCGGAATCGGCCGCAGCAGCGACAGCGTCGGGTCGAGCAGCTGCCGGGCCACCGGCACCTTGCCGATCACCAGGCCGAGCGGGATACCGATCGCCACCGCCAGCAGGAAGCCGGCGTAGACGCGCTGCATCGAGGCGAAGAGGTGCGTGAGGATGGTGGCGCTGAAGGCGTCGTCATAGACGCCGCCGAAGGCGAAGTCCTTCATCATCACGCCGACCTGGTAGGGCGTCGGCACGAGCTTGGTGCCGGAGGACACCACCGCGTAATGCCACAGCAGTACCAGCGCGAACGGAAACCCCGCGCCCAGGACGATCGCGCGCGCCCGCTCGAGCATCTACTGCATGAATTTCGTGGTGATGAACTTGTCGAAGTCGGGCAGCTCGCGGATCTGCTTCTTCTCGTGCATCAGCTGCGCGTAGGCCTTGGCCTGCTTGTTGAAGGTGTCGTCGATCTTCCAGGTCAGCTCGACGTTGGGCGCCGCCATCTCGATCGACTTCTTCTGCTGGCCGAGCTTCTGCATCGCCATCTCGACCATCGCCTCGCGGTTCTTCATCGCGTACTCGGTGGCCTTGATGTGCATCTCCATCATCAGCTTCACCAGCGCCGGGTTCTTCTCGATGGTGTCGGCGCGCGCGCCCCACACCATGTTGAGCGAGCCGATCGCGGTGCTGTACGGGTACTCGACGATCCTGCCCACGCCGTTGGCCAGGCTGATGCCCGGGCCGGGCTCGGCGCCGACATAGGCGTCGACGTCGCCGCGCGCGAGGGCCGGCGCCATGTCGCCGAAGGGCAGGCGCACGTGCTGGATGTCCTTGATGGTCATGCCCTCGGCCTTCAGGCGCTCGAGGATCACCACCTCCTGCGTCGAGCCGGGCCAGATGGCGACCTTCTTCCCCTTGAGGTCCTTGATCGACTTGATGTCAGAGGCTGCGCCGGCCACCACCGCCATGCCGCGGTTGCACTGCGCGGCGAAGATCACGAGAGGCTCGCCTGCTGCGGCTCCCAGCGTCGCCGCAGCTATCCCGAAGGTGCCGAAGTCGACCGAGCCGGTGATTACCGCGTTCTTGCCGTCGGTCGGGCTCTCGAACGGAATGACGACGATCTTGTAGCCGGCGGGGGCGAACTTCTCGTAGAAGTGCGGCGTGATGCTGTGGATCAGCTTGAGCGCGCCGACCTTGATGGTCTTCTCCTGCGAGAAGCCGGTGGAAGCGAAAAGACCGAGTGCGAGACCTAGGACTGCAAGCAACGTTTTTTTCATGTGCCCTCCCTGAGCCTCCTTCGAATCGCAAGGGCTATGCCAGGGGGTTTGTGGCCTAAAGGAGAAGAACCCGCACTTTTACGGTGCGAGATCGCAGGACCGGAGTCCATCCAGGTGCGGCGACGGTTCGCCCCCCTGACAAGGGGGGGCGCGAGCTTCGCGAGCGGGGGGTTGTTCTTAGAGATCCAAAAACCGAAAACCAACCCCCCGTTCCCCCCGCGTACGCGGGGGTCACGACCCCCTTGTCAGGGGGTCAAAGAAGCGCGCGCACTTCGCGTGTAAGTGCGCCCTGCGGCGAAGCCAGCTCTTCGAGGATGGTGAAGTGGTCGTGGCCGGCCAGGGGCAGGACGCTGGCCTTCTTCAGCTTCTTTCCGTAGTCCTCGGACTGCCGCTGCAGCTCGGGGAGCTCGCCCTTGCCGTAGGCGATGACCAGCGGCTTTTCCTCGTGGAGAAGGTGGATCGGGCTGTTGCGGCGCGCTTCCTCGGCATCGAGCCGCAGCTTGTCGTTTACGTAGCAGCGGCGCACCGGCTCGAGGTCGTAGATGCCGCTGATCGCCAGGCCGGCTTTCACCGCGGGATGGCTCAGGGCCATCGCGGTCAGGTGGCCGCCGGCCGACCAGCCGGACAGGACCATCGCGGGGTGGTGTATCGACAGGTAGTCGAGCGAAGCACGGACCTCGGAAACGATGGTGTCCAACCGGGCCTGCGGGGCGAGGGTATAGCCGACCAGGGCGACCCCGATGCCGTGGGCGAGGGGCCCCGTCGCTATGAAGGCGAAGAGCTCCTTCGCGCGCATCTGCCAGTACCCGCCGTGGATGAAGACCAGCAGGGGGGCGGTGCCGCCGGCCCCGGGGAACAGGTCGATGCGACTGCGCGCGGCCGGGCCGTAGCGCAGGTCCATGGTGGCGGCGTGCCCGGCCCGCAGGCGGTCGCTGCGCACCTGCCAATCCGTGACAATTTCCGCGCTGTTCCGCACCGCGGCGCTGTTGTTGTAGGCAGCGTCCAGCGCAGCGCGGTCCATTCCGCGATAAAGTTCGCTCATATGGGACAGGTAGCCGACGCGATCGAAGAAGTGTACCGGCGGATCGAGGCGAACGCCTCGAATGCCGTTTTCATCCATGTGGTGCCGAAAGGCAAGGCGCTCGAGCGCGCCGCCGCGGTCGAGAAAATGCCGAAGGTCTCGCCGCTCTGGGGCAAGCCGTTCGTGGTGAAGGACAACCTGGACGTCGAGGGCCTGCCGACCACCGCCGGCTGCCCGGCCTTCTCCTATACGCCGAAGAAGACCGCCACCGCGGTGCAGAAGATCCTCGACGCCGGCGGCATCCTGGTCGGCAAGGCCAACCTCGACCAGTTCGCCACCGGCCTCACCGGCACGCGCTCGGCGTACGGCGCGGTGCAGAACGCGTTCGACCCGAAATACATCAGCGGCGGCTCGAGCTCGGGCTCGGCCGTGGCGGTGGCGCTGGGCATCGTCGGCTTCTCGCTGGGCACCGACACCGCCGGCTCCGGCCGCGTGCCGGCGGCGTTCAACGGGCTGGTCGGCTTCAAGCCGACGCGCGGCCTGGTGTCGAGCGCCGGGGTGGTGCCGGCCGTGCGCTCGCTCGACTGCGTCTCGATCTTCGCCCTGTCCTGCGCCGAGGCGCAGCAGGTGCTCTCGGCCATCGAGGGCCCGGACGCCGATGACCCGTACTCGCGCGGCGGCGCGCCGGTGCAGTTCTCGCCGCAGCAGTTCAAGTTCGCCGTGCCCTCGCACCTGGAGTTCCACGGCGACTCGGGCTACGCCAAGCTCTTCGCGCAGGCGATCCTCAAGCTGCGCCAGCTCGGCGGCACGCCGGTGGAAATCGATTTCGCACCGTTCCTCGAGGCCGGCGCGCTGCTCTACGGGCCGTGGGTGGCCGAGCGCGCGGCGCACCTCGAGGCGCACATGAAGGACATGCTGCCGGTGACGCGCGAGATCCTGGAGAAGGCCAAGACGTACTCGGCGATCGACTTCTTCAAGGCGCGCAACCGCCTCGACGAGCTGAAGCTGAAGAGCCGCGACACCTTCAGGCAGGCCGACGTGATCCTGGTGCCGACCGCGCCGACCATCTACACCCTGGCGCAGGTCGAGAAGAAGCCGCTCGACACGAACAACCACCTCGGCCATTACACCAACTTCGCCAACCTGCTCGACCTCGCCGCGGTCAGCCTGCCCGCCGGCATGCGCCAGGACGGCGTGCCCTTCGGCATCAGCCTGATCGCGCCCGCGTTCAGCGACAAGGCGCTGCTCGCGCTAGGGGCTCGCTTCCAGAGCTAAGAACGAAGTACGAAAATAGGGACAGACCCTATATTTCGCATATCGGAAAATAGGGTCTGTCCCTATTTTTAGACTTTGAAGGCTTCCAGGGTTTCCCGGGCGAAGAGCTCTTCGGGCTTGTAGAGGCGCTTCGAGAGGCCCTGCTCGTGGTGGTAGCGCAGGAAGGTCTCCAGCACGTGGCGGTTGGGGCCCAGGCCGTACGGCCACCAGTCGTCGCCCATCTCGCTTCTGGCTTCCTCGGCGTACGCCGAGGTCCACGGCAGCATGGACGTCATCGCCGCGGTCTGCGCATACATGTCGTAGGCGATTTTTTTGGCTTCGACGAAGGCCTTGTAGAGCGACTGCGCCACCCACGAGTTCTTCGCATACACGTCGCGCCGGATCACCACGGTGTGCATGATCGGGAAGATCTTGGTGCGCTTGTAATACTGCTTTTCCTTCTCCACATAGTCCGGAAACAAGCGCTTGACCGCATCAGTGGTCTTGAACGTGGAAGGAGCGCGGGCAGTCACCAGTGCGTCCAGCTCGCCTGCGGCGAGCATGCCGGACAGGGTTTGCGTTGCGCCGATGGGCGAGAGCTTGATGGAGGAGGGCAGGTCGAGCTTGAGCTTCTCGTCGCGGCCCGGTTCTTCCTCCCCGCCGGATAGATGCTGGACCTCGGTCACCTTCACGCCGTAGTCGTCGGACAGGATGCCGCGGATCCATACCGGCGCGGTCATCTGGTACTCGGGGACGCCGATGCGCTTGCCCTTCAGGTCCTCGGGCTTGCGGATGCCGCTCTTCGCCGAGACGAAGATGCACGAGTGGCGGAAATAGCGCGACGGGAACGCGGGGACGGCGATGAACGGCTGCGGGTCGCGGCCGAGCGAGGCGACATAGGAGGACAGCGACATCTCCGAGGCGTCGAACTCGCCGAAGCGCAGCATGCGGAAGAACGTTTCCTCGACCGGCTGGTTGAGGTAGACGAGGTCGATGCCTTCGGGCCGCACGCGGCCGTCGGCCAGCGCGCGCGTGCGATCGTAGTCCCAGCAGGCGAGGCTCACGCGGAGCATGCCGAAGTATACTTATTGGGAGGAGGAGATTTTTTCCATGCGCATGCGATATCTCGTAGCGGTTCTGCTGCTGGCGGCGGGCGCCGCTTCAGCCCAGGAGTACCCGAACAAGCCGATCCGGGTCATCGTGCCGTACGCCGCCGGCGGGCTGCCCGACACCATCACGCGCCTGATCCAGGTGAAGATGGCGGACTCGCTCGGTCAGCAGCTGGTGGTCGAGCGAGT
>Ga0193752_1000781_pt1 | contig 28834 bp, 19 predicted proteins | sample H1c1metaG_FD_144924 | JGI IMG/M metagenome (GOLD analysis project Ga0193752, IMG submission 144924) | Soil microbial communities from a riparian zone of the East river system, Colorado, United States - H1c1 | ecosystem: Environmental > Terrestrial > Soil > Riparian zone | place: USA: East River...
TGGAGTCTGCTTGGGTTCGTCCGCGAATCAGCAGTGCAAATTCACCTGGAGCGAGCCTCGCAACGACAGAGCCGGGTGGCGCGGCGGCTACCATGCGCTCGGCAACCTTGTGGAGTAATTCCTCGGCACTTTGTCTGCCTAGCGTCGCGATGACAAATTGGTACTGGTCTACGCTGGCAATGGCAACTGCGAACGCTTCTTGATCCAACTCGATCGATTCACCCAGGATGTTTTCGAGGTTCAGCCGGTTGGGTAAGTGCGTTGCGGGGTCGTGCAGGCTACGTTGCAGCAAGCCTGCTTGTGCGCGACGCGTGTGGTCGCGTTCGAATGCCAGGGCAATCTGCGTTGCAACGCCGGAGGCGAAGTTCTGATCTTCGAGTGTCCAAGCGCGCGGGCTCTCGATGTTCTCGTGGCAGAGTATTCCGACGTATCGGCCGAACGCGCGTACCGGCACATCGAGCATCGAAGTAATGCCGAGCGGACGCAGATAACTTCCGGACAATTCCGAGGTGCGCTCATCGTTCGACGCGTCATCGGCATCTATGACAAGTTCGCGGGAGACAGCGGCGAAATAACCCGGATATTCGGTTTGCCGGAGGAGAAGCGTGGGTTCCGTGCGAGGCGGCGTGCGATTGAACTGATGAGTACAACGGATTGAGGCATGATCGCTTTCAAAAGCCCAAAAGCTCACGCGATCGACATCGAGTGTGGTTGCCAACACTTCGAGAAGGCGATTGAGTGTGCCATCCAAATCGGTGAACGATTCCTGCAGCAAATGCAGACATGCTTGCCGGTAATGATGGCAACGTTCCTCCGCCTCGGCGATGCGCCGCTCGCCATCGACCAAGCGAGTCACTAAGAGTTCCGGGCTTCGCGACATGCTGTGCCTCCCGCACGAACGTATCCGGATTCTACAGTGCAAATTGCCGTTGGCGGGGTCTTGACGAGACTGAGACAGCCGTCAATCAACATATTGGCTACGCGATGAGGGAAAAGCTTACGAAGCGCGTCCTAGATTTAACAACTGGTAGCCGTGTTCATCCCATTTCAGGACGCTGCCTTGCGTATACCAGTCGCCCAATACGATGCGGGTGGCCGGCATTCCGTTCACGCTAAGTTCGTGGATGGCGGGCCGATGCGTGTGACCATGTATCAGCAGATCGACATTACGTTCGGCCATGGCGCGTGCGACTTCATTCGCATTGACGTCCATGATCTGCGCCATCGAGCTTTCGATGTGCGCTTTGCTGCCTGCCCGCATTTTGGTGGCCAACCAAGTACGAATGCCTAGCGGCAGGTGACGCAAAAGCCATTTGACCCAAGGCTTGCGTACGCGGCGTCGGAGTCGCTGATACGCAGCGTCGTCGATACAGAGAACGTCGCCATGCATGAGCAGCACGGTGCGTCCATCGATGGTTACCAACGTGCCCGCATCGTCAAGCAGTTTGCAGCCCGTTGCCGCACAAAAGCGCTGGCCGATTAAGAAGTCTCGATTGCCGTGCATGATAAAGCAGGGCACGCCCGCATCGGTGAGTTCGCGTAACGCCGACTGAATGCGCCTCTTGTCTGTGTCTGGATCGTCGTCGCCAATCCACGCTTCGAATAGATCGCCTAAGATGTAGAGTGCGCGCGCGTTGCCGGCATCAGTGCGCAAGAAATGTAGAAACTGATCGGTGATGTCCGGACGCGATGCGTCTAAATGCAGATCGGAAATAAAGAGTGTGGGCGGCACAATCGCTCGGTGATCGTTCGGGCGTTTGCTGTTCGGGTGGGGTCGCGCCAGCCTATTGGCGGTGCTCCGCGGTCACTCGAGTATTACCACTTTCTCGATAATGACGGGCTTCAGCGGAATATCTTCAAACGATCCGGACGAGCCTGTCGGCGTGTCGGAGATCTTTTGCGCGACGTCCATGCCCTCGATCACGCGTCCGAATACAGCATAGCCCCACCGACCCGGTTGCGGATCGAGTGACAAGTTGTCCGCAAGGTTGATGTAGAACTGCGAACCGCCGCTATGGGGGTCGCCTGTGCGAGCCAGTCCCACCGTGCCTCGTCGGTTCGACAGGCCGTTGCCGGATTCGTTTGCGACCGATGCGCGAGTGGGTTTCTCTACATTCTTGTCCGTGTAGCCGCCACCCTGAATCACAAAATTTGGGATCACGCGGTGAAAGATCGTGCCTTGGAAATGATCGGCGCGGGCATATTGCAGAAAGCTCCGCACGGTAATGGGTGCGCGTTGTGCATCCAGCTCGATCAAGATGTTGCCCATGTTCGTATGAATCCGCACGCGTGGAGTGGGGTTGTCGGCGGCGAATGCGCACACCGCTGCCAGCAGCGTTGCAAGGGTGGCGATGCCGATGATCCGGAAACGACGAAGCTGGGCCGCGAACTGAGTCATTTGAATGAATGTCCGGTTAAGAGGCGTTTTGGACGCGGGCAATTGTATCGAATCTACGGTTGCGGCGCGGATGGGTCAAGCAAACAAGACTGTCGCTGGGCCGAATAGTTGCAGGCGTCACGTTGAAGCCGGATCGCCAAGTGGCCGGATGAGCCCCTCTTGCGCCACGGACGCAACTAAACGCCGTTGCCTGTCGAAGATGTGCCCTCGCGTGAGCCCGCGAGCGCCGCCCGCGAAAGGACTGACGGCATCAACCAGGAGCCATTCGTCGACGCGACAGGGTCGATGAAACCACATCGCGTGATCCAAGCTTGCGCTCATGACTTTGCCTGCCCATAGGGACGTGGCATGTTTGAGCATCGAAGTCGAAGTCAGAAAGTAGTCCGACATATAAGCAAGCGCCGCGGTTTGCGTCAGCGAATCGATCGGCAGCGATTGCCCGGCCTTGATCCAGTAGCGTCCTTGCGCCTTCGGAGCTTTGTGCAAGAAGAAGTCTTCGGGATGAATCGGGCGGATTTCGACTAATCGCGATCGCGCCAAGGCGCGCGCCGCATTGGGTGGCATGACGTCCGCAAATTGCGCGGCTAGCTCCGCCATGCTTTGGACTTCCTCGGGCTCCGGAACGTCGCCCTCCAGTTCTAGGATGTGTTCGTAGCCAGGTTCGGTGCGTTGAAACGAGACCTCAACGGTAAAGATCGTGCGGCCCTTCTGGCGTGCAACGACCCGGCGCGTCGAAAAACTGCCCCCGTCGCGCGTCGGTTCAACATCGTAGATCACAGGCAAGTCGTGCATCCCTGCGAGCAAGAAGTAAGCATGCAGTGAATGAGGTTGGCGATCCGCCACGGTGAGTGCAGCCGCCTTCAATCCTTGGCCAAGCATCTGCCCGCCAAACAGTGCGCCATTGATGTTGGGCTGATTGGCTGTGCTGCGAAAAAGATTTGTGTCCAACTGCTCGAGGTTGAGCAGGTCGTTGATATCGAATTTGAATTCAGGCAGCGCGGTCATTTTTACGGACTCAAAAGGGATTGCAGTGTAGCGGGGCGGCTGCCGCAGCGCTATTTAGCGCGCCACTCGTTTTGGATGAGCCCGTTGCGGTTGGTCTCCCTGTCCGCATCCCATTTACGCTACCATTCCATTTCTATGTCCGACGCTTCCACCCCCGTTATCAGCCCCGTCACAGCGCGATTTGCGCCGAGTCCGAGCGGCTACCTACATCTTGGCAATGCGCGCACGGCGCTGTTGAGCTATCTCGCTGCGCGCCATGTCGGCGGTCGCTTCGTCCTCAGAGTTGAAGATACGGATGAGGCGCGCAGCGAAGAAATCTACCTGCAAAGCCTGCTGTCCGATCTGCGCTGGTTTGGGCTGACTTGGGACGAAGGTCCGGATATGGGCGGGCCGCATGCGCCATATCGTCAACGAGACCGTCGCGCTACCTACGACGCCCAACTTCAGAAGCTCGACGGCGCCGGGTTGACGTATCCATGCTATTGCACGAACGTCGAACTCAACATTGTCCGTCGTAGTCAGCTGAATGCGGGGCAGCCGCCGCGGTATGCCGGCACCTGCCGTAATTTGACGCCGGCACAGCGAGCCGACAAAGAAACGAAAGGGTTGCAAGGAGCGATTCGCTTTCGCGTGCCTGCAGGCAAGGCTGTGACCTTCCGCGATGTCGTTCATGGCGAACAGCGCTTCATGAGCGACGACATCGGCGATTTCATCATTCGTCGTGCCGACGGCAGTGCAGCTTTCTTTTTCTCGAACGCCATCGACGATGCGTTGATGGGCATTACGCTCGTGTTGCGCGGCGACGATCATTTGGCCAATACGCCGCGGCAGCTCATGCTGCTCGATGCGCTCGGGTTGCCGAAGCCGGACTACGCACACGTGGCTCTCTTATTGGGGTTGGACGGATCGCCGCTTTCAAAGCGGCATGGTTCGACGAGCCTGCACGAGTTTCGCGAGCGCGGCTTTTTGCCTGAAGCATTGCGTAATCACCTAGTGCGCCTCGGGCACGCGTGCGGTATCGACGGATTCATGGATGACGCGGCCATGATCGCGGATTTCAAAGTGTCGCGATTGGGTCGTGCCGCGGCCAAATTCGACGAAGTGCAGCTCCGTCATTGGCAGAAAGAAGCCGTGGCCGCGCTATCCCCCGAACGACTTCAGGCTTGGCTTGCGCCGCAGTTGCCGCAGGGGTTGCCACCCGAAGAGTTGGCTACATTTTGCACTGCTGTGCGCGGTAACGTTGAAGTGCCTGCGGACGTCGCGCCGTGGGTCGAGGTTGTCTTCGGAAAAAAGATGCCGATCGCCGATGACGCGCGCGCCGCGATCCAAGCTGCGGGTGCCGATTTCTTCACGACAGCGGCAAGTCTCTACGAACGTAGCGGTCCAGACATCAAAGCACTGACCAAAGAATTGGGCGCAGCCACCGGCAAGAAGGGCCCGGCTCTATATATGCCGCTGCGCGCGGCGTTGACCGGCGTCACGCACGGCCCCGAACTCGGACCGATCTTGAAGATGCTGTGGCCGGAAAAAGTCGTTTCGCGCTTTCAGCACGCAAAGCAGATCGCAACTCTCTAATCGTTCGCGATGTACGTATGCTGCAAATCCATAATTCGCTGACCGGCAAGAAAGAAGTCTTCAAGCCCATTATCCCGGGGCATGTAGGCATGTACGTGTGCGGCGACACTGTCTACGACTTCTGTCATATCGGTCATGCGCGCTCCAAGTCCGCGTTCGACATCGTGCGCCGCTATTTTCAGTTCAGTGGCTATCGCGTCAATTTCGTCCGTAATGTCACCGACATCGACGACCGCATCATCGAGCGCGCCAACAAAAATGGTGAGCCCTTCACTGCGCTGACTGAGCGCTTCACGAAGGCAATGCATGAGGACTATGCCCGGCTCAATCTACTACCGCCGGATGTCGAACCGTATGCGACCACGCATATCGACGGCATCATTCGCATCACTCAGCAGTTGATCGATGGCGGGTTCGCCTACGTAGCGACCGACGGCGATGTGATGTATTCAGTGTCGAAGTTCCCCGGCTATGGCAAATTGTCCGGCCGTAAACTGGAAGATCTGCGCGCAGGCGCGCGCGTCGAAGTGGATGCAGCGAAGCGCGATCCGCTCGACTTCGTGCTGTGGAAGCGCGCCAAGCCGGGCGAACCGAAATGGTCCTCGCCTTGGGGAGACGGCCGGCCGGGATGGCATATCGAATGTTCGGCGATGACGCACGCAACGCTCGGTACGCATTTCGATATTCACGGCGGGGGGATGGACTTGAAGTTCCCGCATCACGAGAACGAGATTGCGCAGTCTTGCGCCGCAAGCGGCGATAAATTCGCCAACGTGTGGATGCACAACGGCTTCGTGAATGTCGACGATGAAAAAATGTCGAAGTCGCTCGGGAATTTCTTCACGATTCGCGAGGTACTGGACTCTGGCTACGTGCGCGATCCCGAAGTGCTGCGTTATTTTTTTGCCAGCAGTCACTATCGCGGTCCCATCAACTATTCGCTCGTGCAAATTCAGCAAGCAGATGTGGCGTTGGAGCGCCTCTATATTGCCTTGCGCAGCGTAACGCCTGAGTCAAAAGTGACGAAAGGTGAGGCGACTACTCGGTTTATGGCCGCTATGGACGACGATTTCAATACGTCTGAAGCCATCGCCGAATTGCAGGGGCTCGCGAAGCAAATTAACGTTGCGAAAGCAGCAGGCGAGGCCAAGAAGGCGGGCGCGCTGGCCGCCGAGTTGATTTCCCTTGGGGGTATCCTGGGTTTTCTGGGGCTGGATGCGGAGTTGTTCCTGCGCAAGTCAGTTCGCAGGTCCGAAAACGACAATCCCGGTGAAGCGCTGGCAGACGCTGCGGTGGACGGATTGATCGCGCAGCGCATCGCCGCACGTAAGGCAAAGGATTTCAAAGAATCGGACCGTATCCGCGACGAACTCACTGCAAAAGGCATCGTTCTGGAGGATGGACCGCAAGGAACGGCCTGGCGTAGAAAATAAAAGTTTCGAATCGGCACATTAAGCGGCTGCCGAAATTGACCGGGTGGGGGGTGGCACGTATGATTCGCCACCCCAAAAATGGGGTGGAACTGGCGGGGCATAGCGCAGTCTGGTAGCGCATCTGCTTTGGGAGCAGAGGGTCGGGGGTTCAAATCCCTCTGCCCCGACCAATCCTCGGGGACGTGATCAGGCGTCCTTAGGATGTTAATTGAGCGACTTTAGAAGATTCTGCGCCCGTAGCTCAGCTGGATAGAGCACCGGCCTTCTAAGCCGGGGGTCGCAGGTTCGAGTCCTGCCGGGCGCGCCACGAAGTGGCGAGGCAGGTAGGACGAGAAGCTGCGCATTCTGACGGAGTCAGAATCGCGGTTCGACAAAAATGCCGGGAGCATTTTTGAACAGCCACAGTAAAAACTGCGGCTGGCCCGAAGAGGCGGAGTACAGGGAGGTACGGAGTAATCCTGCCGGGCGCGCCACGAAGTGGCGGGACAGGCAGGCCGAGAAGCTGTAAAAGGATTGTGGAAGTCCTCGAGGGATCGGGCAGACAAGGTTTTTATGGTGGGCGTAGCTCAGCTGGTAGAGCCCCGGATTGTGATTCCGGCCGTCGTGGGTTCAAATCCCATCGCTCACCCCATCTTTAGTGCGGTTGATCGGACATCCTGTCACGACAACCGCGTCGCCAGAAAAGGGGTGTGACTTTTCGTGGCGACCGGAATGTCAGCGAAGCGCGGCCATTCCGGAACGCATCCATAGGTCCTGTTTCGGACTCGGAGATCGGACGCCTCGCCCGGACTTGAATGACCGAATCAATTCCGTGGAAGTGCAGAAACCGCGGGCGGCATTCGCCGACTTTACGCCAGCAGACTTAACGCGGATGACAAAGTTCGCGCTCCAAGTCTTCGCTCCGGAATAACTGCAAAGAAGGAGATGACGCGACGCACGTCGTCGTTTATCATCCCGGCCCCGAAATGGGTGGGAGCGTTTTCGCTTTCACTGCTTGTCAACACAAGACGTTTCGGCTGAGTGATCGAGGCTTGGGCCTGATCCAAAGATTGTTTAATCGGGCCGTTAGCTCAGCTGGTAGAGCAGTTGACTCTTAATCAATTGGTCGTAGGTTCAATCCCTACACGGCCCACCAATCTTTCTTTCTACTTCTGGCTTTGGAACGGAAGAAGTAGTCATACCGGGAGCGCTTTAGCGGCTTCCCGTAGCCGGCGTTCTTCTAGCGCTTTCCAAATAAAAACATCATGAGCATCCGCACTCGATTCGCGCCTAGTCCTACCGGCATGTTGCACATCGGTGGCGTTCGCACGGCATTGTTCTGCTGGCTGTACGCGCGCCGTCACAACGGGACGTTTGTGCTGCGCGTCGAAGACACGGATCGCGAGCGTTCGACCGATGAAGCCGTGCAGGTAATCTTGGACGGCATGGAATGGTTGGAATTGAAGGCCGACGAGGGTCCCTTCTATCAAACCCGTCGCATGGATCGATATAAGGAAGTGCTCGATCAGTTCGTGCGCGATGGCAAGGCTTATCGATGCTATTGCAGCAAAGAAGAGCTGGAGACCATGCGCAATGCGCAGACCGCCGCGAAGCAAAAGCCACGCTACGACGGCACTTGCCGTCATCGCACCGAACCTAAAGCTGGCATCAATCCAGTCATTCGCTTTAAGAATCCGATCGACGGCGCGGTCATCGTCAAAGATGTCGTGCACGGTGACGTTCGCTTCGAGAACACCGAGCTGGACGATTTGATCATCGCTCGTTCCGACGGCACGCCGACCTACAACTTCTGCGTAGTGATTGACGATTCGGATATGAAGATCACTCACGTGATTCGCGGGGACGATCACCTGAATAACACGCCGCGGCAGATCAACATGCTGCTTGCGCTCGGCGCGACACCGCCCGTGTACGCCCACGTGCCGATGATTCTTGGCGCCGATGGGGCGAAGCTATCGAAGCGGCATGGCGCGGTGAGCGTGCTGCAGTATCGCGAAGAAGGCTATTTGCCGGAGGCATTGCTCAACTACTTGGTGCGTCTCGGATGGTCGCATGGTGACCAAGAAGTGTTCTCGATGGCCGAGATGACTGAGTTCTTCGATATTCAGGACGTGAATAAGTCCGCTTCGGCGTTCAATGCCGAGAAGCTGCAGTGGCTCAACCAGCAGCACATGCAGCGCGCATCGTCTGAGCGCCTCGCTCAGTTTTTGCTTCCGCACCTTGAAGCACTCGGCTTGACGAACCTCGACGTCTTGAAAGTGGCGGCCGTGGCGAATGCGCAACGAGAACGCGCGAAGACGCTGAAGGAAATGGCGGCGAATAGCCTCTTTTTCTTTCGAGATTTCGGGTCGTATGATGAGAAGTCGGCCAAAAAAAATCTTACGCAGGACGCGGTCCCTTTGATGACCGCAGTTCGTGCGGCGCTCGCCTCGTTGTCAGAGTGGCAAGCGAAGGGGATTCACGAAATTATCGAGCAAGTGGCCGCGGCGCATTCCGTGGGAATGGGCAAGGTAGCGCAGCCGATACGGGTGGCCGTATCCGGTACCGCGGTCTCGCCGCCCATTGATGGGACATTGGAAATTTTGGGACGTGACCTGACGCTCAGGCGAATCGACCGGGCAATCGAATTTGCCGGTCGTAGCACGCCCTAAAAGTACGTCCAGTTTCTTGACTCCACCGGTGGCCTCACATACATTGCGCGCCTCTCGCGTGGGGCTATAGCTCAGCTGGGAGAGCGCTTGCATGGCATGCAAGAGGTCGGCGGTTCGATCCCGCCTAGCTCCACCAAGCTTCTAGCCGTTGGGTCTGTTTTGGATCGCCAAAGCAAGAAACGATGGACTCGGAAGTGCGAGACCGGCTGTTGGCCACCTTGGCCCTCTGCCGGTGTAGTGAAACTGATTACTGCGTCCCCATCGTCTAGAGGCCTAGGACACCGCCCTTTCACGGCAGTAACAGGGGTTCGAATCCCCTTGGGGACGCCATTCTTCGGCCGTCATCGGATGGCCGTCCCGTATCATCGCGCCTCATCTATCCTCTCTATCCGTCGACGTCGCTCGCTATCCCAGGCGCCGGTCGCGTTCGCTCACGCCGGCTGCATAGTCCTCAGCCTTCGCCTCGTCCAAGATTCCGGTCCGCATCCGACGGGGTTTTGTTAACTCAAATCAAAGTGTGATGTGCATCACAACTGCATGTCCTATAAAGAAATTTCCTTCGTCGAGTCGCTTTACGCGGCGGCGGAATCCCATTCGACTTATCTCGGACACGCATCACTAACTCACTGATTCTAGATAGCGCCAGTTCGCTGGCACATGGCTTGCTATCTCTTACCCAAGGACGAGTAGTTCGTCAGTGCTTGAGTAAAAACGAGGTTAGTTGCGATGACGAAGTTGAAAGGGTTGTTGGCATGTATCGGGTTGCTCGGCGCAGGTTCCGCGCTGGCCACGCCGATAGTCGGTGACAGTCTGCAGAACACGCTGACCGGTTTGGGCGCCGTCGTGGACGTGCACGCGGACCAGTACGACAAGGATGCAATGTGGCGAGTGGGTGGGACTAACTTTGCGATCGCAAGTCTTCAGTTCGAGCTGAGCGGCTATTCAAGCCAGAATAGTTTCGGCATTTACGATATCCAAAATCCAAATGCGCGCCTGACGGTTTTCTCAGGTCCAGATGGTGCCGGTGCAGCGAGCTGGTTGCGCAACACGACGGGCAACACGTATTGCACAGGATCGTTCGACGCTCCGGGGTCACCGAGCTGCGCATCGTTTGTTGGTAAGGAATTTGGGTTCTTCCTCACGGCGGGGAGCGGCGATACGTTCTATTCGCGCGCCCTTCACAACGCCGATGGCGTCGATCATCTGATCGCGTACCAGGGCGGCGAAGGCCGTGGAACGCTCGGCGACAATCCTTGGCTCGCGAACGAATTCGTGTTGGCTTGGGAAGATCTCGTCGGCGGTGGCGATCGCGACTATGAAGACTTCGTAGTCGTCGTCGAGTCCGTGATCGGCGTTCCCGAACCAGGTACGGTAACGACTTTAGGCATGGGCTTGCTTGCTCTGGGTTTCATGACGCGGCGTCGTTGGGCGCGTACCCAAGTTCGTAGCTAAAGTTCGACGCTCGAACATTTAGTTGTAAGTTCGATTGCAAACGGCGCCTTCGGGCGCCGTTTTGCGTACTAGGCTCCAACTCTAATAACGCACCTAGTGGCGCGACTTCATAGCGCGCATGAGCGCAGTCTAAAAGCGTTTCCGCGGGTCCACGCATCTGTCGTTGCGGATCTAGATTGCGCGCAATGTCGCATGACAATAACTAGTCTTTCAGGGAAACCAAGGACACGTCCCTAAGGTTTTCACTTTCTGAGCTGGATTATGTGCTGTGAAAACGTCGCGGTTGTTGCCTATGCGCTTCGCAGAGAGTGTCGCAAATTCCTCTATTTAACGGTGAAACCTCGTCATTCGCGCGAATCGCGGTGTGAACTGTGTAGCAATTCAAGTCGTAGTTGGGGCAACTTGCGATGAACGCTGAGCAGGCGGCGGAAAAGTGCATGAGGTATCCGTTACGACAAAATGCGTAATCTTCCTAGCAATGGGCGGCGTATGCCGGAAGAGACGTACGTCATGTGGAATGCGTTCTGTTCGAATGGTGACGCCACTCACAGATCGAGAACAACCGATGTACTACGAGCAATCGATATCGCTCTCGATGCTGGTTTTGTCGGGGTTCTGAGACATTTACAGCCGTTGGGGCTGTTGATACTTTAGCCAGCGAAACACAAGGCAAACTCGTCGAAAGGCGAGGACGCAAAGCCACCGGTCTAACGAGCGCGAGCTCTATGGCAGCGGGGTTGCCGGCACCGAAAGAGTGTGCCGTACAACTCAAGAAATCTGTTCTCCGATGGTGTGCGTCTCAACTTGTGCAAGTGGATTACTGCGGCCGAATACGTATGTTCGAACGATTCGGCGCGGAGGATTTGGCGAACGGCATGTCGATACTTGCGCAGGCACTTTGAGGTAGCGGAGCTCATGGGTCACTCAATGCTGATTTTCGGATACGGACTTCATCGTGCGACCACCATTGGTGTGTTGTCGTTGATTGCGTTGATGTCCGCGTGTACGAGCGAAAAGCCAAGCCCGAACGAAGCCGCATCCGTTGCACCACCGACACAGCCCGGCACTTCGCCAAGCACGCCGACCATCAGCGGTAATCCCCCGACGACTGCTCAAGTCTCGCTCAATTATTCCTTCACGCCGACTGCCAACGATGTCGATGGCAAGCCGATCGTATTCCAAATTGCGAATCGTCCATCGTGGGCATCGTTCAACCCGACTTCCGGTTCGTTGTCTGGCGTGCCAGGCGCGGGTCTCGCGGGCACCGCGTACGCAGGCATCGTCATCAGTGTGACTGACGGTACGCGTTCCGCAGCACTGCCGGCCTTCACCATTCAGGTTGCCGGTGTGCCTAATTTGCCGCCGCTGATTAGCGGTGCACCATCGATAGCTGTGCAAGCAGGAGTCGCGTACTCGTTTCAGCCGACGGCGAGCGATCCGGAGGGACGAGCACTGTCGTTTTCGGCACAAGGCCTCCCGACCTGGGCAAGCATCGGTACCACGACCGGCCTCGTCACCGGCACGCCCACTGTTGCAAATGTGGGTATTGCAGGTCCCATCGTGATCAGCGTGAGTGACGGTACATTGAGCGCGCAGCTCCCGCCGTATTCGATTGTCGTGACGACGCCGGGCAACAACGCGCCGACGATCTCCGGCTCTCCGCCTGCAGCGGGTCAGCCAGGTCAGGCGTATTCGTTTACTCCGGCCGCCAGCGATCCTGACGGTAACGCGCTGACCTTCTTGATTCAGGGCAAACCAGCTTGGGCCACCTTCTCGTCCACGACTGGCGCATTGACGGGAACGCCCAGCGCGGCCGGCACATTCCCAGGCATCGTCATCTCTGTTTCTGACGGGCAAGCGACAGTCGCGCTGCCAGCTTTCGCGATCATCGTCGCGCAACCGAATCGTGCTCCAACCATTAGCGGCACACCGGCCACCACCATCGCCAGTGGGGCGTCTTATTCCTTTACGCCGACCGGGGCAGATCCGGACGGCAATGCGCTCACGTATTCCATCGCTAATCGTCCGACGTGGGCAGCATTCAGTACAACAACTGGTGCGCTAACAGGCGTTCCGTCCGCCGCACAAGCCGGCACTTCCTCGAACATCATCATTTCTGTGTCAGACGGTTCGTTGATGGCGTCGCTACCGGCATTTTCGATTCAAGTCACGACTGCGAATCGCCCGCCAACCATTAGCGGTACGCCGTCAACGACGGCTCCGTCCGGCTCCGCATATGTGTTTACACCGACGGGTGCGGATCCAGATTCCGGCACGACGTTGACCTACAGCATTCAGAATCGTCCGGCTTGGGCAACGTTTTTGCCGCAAACGGGCGTACTGAGTGGCACGCCGACGACGGCGGACGCGGGCACGTATGCCAGCATTGTGATTTCGGTAAGCGACGGGACCCTTAGCGCGACGCTTAGCTCATTCACCGTTAGCGTCACGCAGCTCGGTAACGGATCGGCAAATTTGAGCTGGACGGCGCCGCTGCTTCGAGTCGACGGAGGTGGGATCACCCTCGGTCTGCTGACGAAGTTCACCGTGTATTACGGCCGCAGTCCCGGATCATTGACGCAGTCGCAGGATGTCATCGGCGGACTGGTGAATTCGACGCAAATCACGGGCCTCGACTCCGGTACGTACTACTTTGCGGTCACGGCCCATGCCCTCAACTTGCTGAGCGGTTCGCTCCTCGAAGAGAGCGCCAAGTCCACGGTCGCCTCGAAGGTCATTCCGTAGTCGTAACAGGTCTTTGGAAGCGCTCGCGAGTCATCGCGAGCGCATTTTCGCTAAACTGTGGATTTTAGGATCACCCAACTCCCATAAGTCGCCTCAGCGACGTCCTCGGATCGATCTGTAACCTCTGTCCGATGCGGGCATGTGATGCCGTCCGCTAATCTGAAGCGCCGTCGACCGTGCTTGGGTAGCACTTGGGTATACTCTGGCCCCGTTTGGCGCACCGCAGCGCGGTTCTGCGCCGGCGATTTCGGGTCATCGAACTAATAACGGCGTAACGTTTTGACCATTCGAATCTTCAGGCATTACTGGCAATTGCCGTTGATGGTAGTTGCCGTTGTCGAGTTCTTGATATTTTTCGGTGCATCGATCGCCGGTATTTGGTATGCCGGTGATTTGCCGTTGCTGACCGTATTGACGACGGAAAAGTTCGTTTATCGCGAGTCGCTGCTATACGCGTCGATTTTCGCCGTCTCATCAACCGCAGTGGGTCTGTATCACGCTAGGCAGCGAGCGAGTGTGACAGGCTTGCTGACTCGAATTATCTTCGCGGTTTTGGCGGCGATGGCCGTAATCGGTGGGCTGGCTGCCGCTCTCCCGCAAATCAAGATGACGTTGTCGCAATTGGCGCAGACAGGATTTCTTGCTTGCTGCGCGTCGATTGCCGTGCGCTTCGTCTTCGAGAAACTAGTTGCAGACGAACTCTTCAAACGACGCGTACTCGTTTACGGAGCGGGGCAGCGAGCCGCCAGCATCTCGCAGTTGCGTCGTCGTTCCGATCGGCGTGGCTTCAATGTCGTGGGCTACGTGCCTACTGAGGCAGACCGGCCCGATGAGTCGATTGCTGCCGTTTGCGCCAGCGTCAACACTGAATTGCTGGCGCATTGTCGCGAGAATTTAGTGGACGAAATCGTGGTCGCGATGGACGACAGGCGTCGCGCCTTTCCGATGTATCAGTTGCTCGAATGCCGTCTTGACGGTGTGGAAGTCACTGAGCTCGTCACCTTCTTGGAGCGTGAGACCGGCAAGGTACGGCTCGACGTCCTCAATCCAAGTTGGTTCATTTTCTCCGACGGATTCAGGCGCGGTCGCGTCCACTCCATTTTCGAACGGGTCTTCGACGTCGGCGTCAGCTTCGCGCTGCTACTGCTCGCGATGCCAATTATGTTGCTGGCCGTGCTGGCGATCAAAATTGAAGACGGTCCTAAAGCGTCGATCTTCTATCGGCAGATTCGAGTCGGCCGCTACGGCAAGAACTTCGGCGTATTGAAGTTTCGCAGCATGCGCGAAGATGCCGAGCACGCCGGCAAAGCTATATGGGCGACTAAAAACGACTCGCGCGTCACAAGGGTGGGTTCGTTCATGCGCGTGACTCGCATCGATGAATTACCGCAGATCATCAATGTGCTGCGCGGCGAGATGAGTTTTGTGGGTCCGCGCCCAGAGCGTCCGGAATTCGTTTCGCAGCTGAGCGAACGCATTCCCTACTATCGCGAGCGTCATACGCTCAAGCCCGGCATCACAGGGTGGGCTCAGCTTTGCTACCCATACGGATCGTCCGAGCAGGATGCGATCGAAAAGTTGCAGTACGATTTGTTCTACATCAAGAATCACACTCTGCTGTTTTATTTAGCGATCCTGCTGCAGACGGTCGAAGTCGTGTTGTGGCGCAAAGGCGCTCGCTAGTCTCGATGCACCCGCGTCGTTACGAACTCCGTCTCCTCCCGTAGCCGGTCATCGTGACAATCAATCTCATCGCACTCAGCTATTCGGCGGCGTTGATCGCATTCGCCGTGCTGGCCGTGCTGGCATTGGTCAGCTGGCGCGGCAATCCCATTGGTTTGCGGTTGCTGGTTGCGTGCACGGCGATGGCGTTCTGGGCGGGTGCGATCGCATGGAGTTCCGTATCGCCGCAGAGCATGTTCCTATGGGTGTATCTGCCGGAAGTAGCGCGCGATATCGCGTTACTTTGGATGATGTTCGGCATCGCAGGGTCGTCGATCCCGGCGCCGTTCAAAATCGGCAGCTATCTGATCGGCACGGTGCTCGCGGTACTCGGTGCGATGCGCGATCTGATCGGCGAGTTGAATTTCTTCGCGCCCGAGCCGGAGCAACTGTTGCTCGGCTCCGGATTGGTCTTCGTCTTTCTAGAGCTCGTGTCTCTCGAGCAAATCTATCGCAATGCGCGCGCGCCGGCTAGGCACGCGCTTCGTTACTTGCTGCTAGGTCTCGGCGCGATCGTCGTCTACGACTTGTTCATGTACGCACAAGCCGCTTTGTACGACCAAATCCGTGCCGATACTTGGATGGTGCGCGGCGTTTTCAACGCATTAGCGGTGCCCATGGTCGCGATCGCGATGCGACGCAATCCGCAGTGGTCGCTCGACATCTTCGTCTCTCGGCAAGTTGTGTTTTACACAACGGCTTTTCTTGCCGTGGGCGTGTATTTGCTGTTCATTGCCGTCAGCGGCTACTACATCCGTGTTGCAGGGGGTACTTGGGGCGGAATTGCGCAAATCTTCTTTCTGTCCGGCGCGATCATCGTCTTAATCGTGGTGATGTTTTCGGGAGCTTTCCGCCGACGTACGAAAGTTTTCATCGCCAAGCATTTCTATCGCAATAAATACGACTATCGCATCGAATGGCTGCGCTTCGTCCAGACGCTTTCCTCCACCTCGGCCGCCGATATCCGCGTGACTGCGGTGCGGGCTATCGTGCAAACCATGCGGAGTCCGGGTGGCGTACTGTTTATCGCCGACGAAGCGGGCCGCACTTATCGGCCCGTCGCAAAATGGCCGGAAGAGTTTGAGCTTGCGTCGGAGTTGACTGAAGCCGAAGCCGACGAGGAAATCGTGCGCTTCCTCGCTAAGCGTCAGTGGATCATCGACATCGACGAGTACCGTGCGTCGCCTGACGTGTACCAAAACATGGCATTGCCGGCTTGGCTGGACGCCAACCCGGGAGTGCGAATCGTGTCCCCGGTGCTGGAGCTGGATAAGCTGACCGGCTTTGTTCTGCTAACGGAAGCGAAGCCGCGGTTTGAATTGACCTATGAGGATCGAGACCTCCTCAAGACTTTGGGCCGCCATGTCGCCACCTATCTCGCTCAGCATGCCGCCAGCGGCAAGCTTGCGGAAAGCCGCCAGTTCGAAGCCTACAATCAGCTGACGGCATTTATGATGCACGACCTGAAAAACTCGGTCGCGCAACTCAAGCTGATTGTCGTCAACGCAAAACGGCACAAGAGCAATCCAGAGTTCATTGACGATACGATCGATACCATCGCAAATGCGTCGGATCGGATGACTCGCCTGATCGAACAGTTGCGCGGTGACGCCCAATCAGGGGCGTTGCAACGAGTAGATCTCGGTGAAATCGCGGCCTTGGCCGTCAAGCGCTGTGCGGATCGCGCGCCCCTGCCTGTTCTATCGGCGGTCGCAGGCGGTTGCTTGTTACGCGCTGACCGCGAACGCCTGCAGGCGGTCCTTGAGCACCTAGTGCGAAACGCTCAGGACGCGACCCCGGCAGGTGGGACGATCAACGTTACGGTCGACGGCACGGGTCAAGTTGCTCGATTGGTCGTGACAGATACCGGCGCGGGTATGGATTCCCAGTTCATCCGCGATCGCCTGTTCAAGCCGTTCGACACGACAAAGGGCTCCAAAGGGATGGGCATTGGCGCCTATCAAGTGCGAGAATATGTCAGGTCATTGGGCGGCGACGTGGAAGTGCGGAGCAGTCCCGGTCGGGGTACGGCCTTTACATTAAGCTTTCAGAGATTCGCTGATGGAAAGTCGCCCGCCGACTGAGCACGAATCCAAGGGCCATCGGTAACACTCACATTCATGCCCTGCAATACCCATGTCAGCTGAAGAACGCCCTAAGTTGCTTGTTGTTGAGGACGATTTAGGGCTGCAGAAACAGCTCAAATGGTGTCTGGACGAGTACGAGCTGCTGCCTGCCACGAATCGCGCCGAGGCTATTGCTCATTTGCGCCGTTTCGAAACGGGCGTCGTATTACAAGATTTGGGCTTGCCGCCCGATCCGGATGGTGTCAGCGAGGGCATGCAGACGCTGAAGGAAATTCTAGCGCTGGCCCCGCAAACCAAGGTCATTGTAGTAACCGGGAAGAGCGAGCGCCAAAATGCACTGACCGCTGTAGCGTCGGGCGCTTATGATTTCTACCAGAAGCCGGTCGACGATACTGTCCTCAAGCTGGTTGTGGCACGCGCATTTCGCATCCATGCACTCGAAATGGAAAATCGATTGCTGCTGGAAGCGCAGGGCAGTATGCCGTTCTCCGGATTCATCGCGACCGACGAGGCGACCTTAAAAGTGTGCCGCATGGTCGAGAAAGTCGCGCCGGCCGATGTGTCTGTGCTGATCCTCGGCGAAAGCGGTACCGGCAAGGAGTTGCTGGCTCGCGCGTTGCACTCGCGTAGCAACCGCGCCAAGAGTCGATTTATAGCGATCAACTGCGCCGCAATTCCCGAACAACTGCTCGAGTCGGAATTGTTCGGGCATGAGCGTGGGGCATTCACCGGCGCCGTGAAACAAACGGTGGGTAAGATCGAACTCGCCGATGGCGGTACGCTCTTTCTCGATGAAATTGGTGACATGCCGATGTCGCTGCAAGCCAAGTTGCTGCGCTTTCTCCAAGACCGCGTCATTGAGCGCGTCGGCGGGCGGCAGGAAATACCCGTGAACGTCCGAGTCGTCTGCGCGACCAACAAAGTTCCGCAAGCGATGATTGCGCAGCAGTCCTTTCGCGAGGATTTGTTTTTTCGTATCAGCGAAGTGACCGTCAACGTACCGCCGCTGCGCGACCGCGTAGGCGGGCCTACTGTCGTGGCGTACGCAATGTTGCAAAAGCATGGCGCGTCTCTCCCTAAATCCCGGCGCGGCTTTACTCAGGAGGCCTTGGCCGCGCTCGAAGCGTATGGGTGGCCGGGCAACGTTCGCGAGTTGGAAAATAAAGTGAAGACCGCGCTGATCATGGCCGAAGGCCCGCTGATTACGCCCGAGGATTTGGGGCTCGCGACCGCAATTGCCGGCGAGTCGGTGTTCAACCTCAAGCAGGTTCGTAACCGCGCGGAACGGCAGGCCATTGCCAGCGCCCTAGCGGTTGCAGACGGCAACATCACACGCACTGCGGAGTTGCTCGGCATCACCCGACCGACGCTTTACGATCTTCTCGATCGGTTTGGCATGCGCGGATCCGACGCGTGAATGTTTAGCCAGGCGGGTGCCTCGTCGGCCAATATCCAAGCGACATGTCTCTCAGAATAGAAATCGACAGCTTCGCCCGGGGCTCCGCCCGGCACGACATCTTCTCGTATGTGATTGCGACGCTTCCCGCTGTGCTCCTGTTGCTCGCGGCGTGGCCATCTGTCGCGGAATTGATTCGGTACTGGATCGAGATTCCCGATTATCACTATGGCTTCTTGATTGCGGCGATAAGCGTCATCTGGACGATCGTTAGGCTGCCGCTGGCGATAGGTCGAGGCACAGGCCCCGATGTACGTTTCATTGCGCCATTGGTCGTGACGCTGTTCCTTTGGTATGTATTGTCGCAAGGGAACAGCGCAACGAGTTCGCAATTATTGTTGCCCTTCGCGATTTGGCTGTGCTTCGCCGTGACCATCGGTCCGCGTGCGGCCAAGTTGCTTGCGGGTCCAATCGGTTACTTCTACTTCGCAATTCCGGTGTGGGCATTTCTGTTGCCGTATTTACAGCAGGGCACGATCTTCGGCGCCAAAACCTCGATGCAATTGGCCGGCATTCCTGTGACCGTGACCGGGATCGATGTGCGTATCGCCGAGGGTACTTTTCAGGTGATGTACGAGTGCGCGGGCTTACGCTATTTCATCGTATCGCTTGCGCTCGCGACCCTTTACGCGATGGTCGAACGCATGAGCATCGTGCGTGCGTCGATCCTCATCGCGATCGCCGGCATTGGGGCGGTGCTCGCTAATTGGATTCGAGTCTTCATCGTGATGATTGCCGGTCATGTGACCGGGATGTCGCATTATTTTATTACCGAAAGCCACGAGGGCGTTGGTAACGTCGTATTTGTATTCCTGCTGGGCGTGATCTTTTTCGCTGCGCGGCGATTGCAGGGAAGCACTGTGGAGAGCGAGCCGCCGATGCCCTCGGAATCTGTCGGTCTCGCATTGCGCCCCGCTTTAGGCGCGAGCGCAGCCGCGTGCATTGCGGTAGCCCTCATTGGCGTCGTCACCGCGCGTGCTGCGTCGATCACAGCAAACGGTTTAGCAAAACCCCAGCTATTGCCCTTGCCTACGCCGCACGTCGACTCGTGGCAGGGCCCGCTGCCCGCTTCGACCAATTGGTCGCCTGAATTTGCAAAAGCGCAACAGACTGTCAAAGTAGCGTATTTGAGGCGGGCGAACCCCGGTTCGGGAAGCGCACTGGGAACTTCGCAGGTCTATGTCTATGCCAATGTGTTCGGCTTGCAAAAGCAATCCAAAGAAATGGTTTATTACCGAAACACGGTGCTTGCCCCTGGAAAGTGGCAGCGACTTGAATCCAAAGAATCGATTGCCAGCGCGGGAGGCCCTGTATTGGCTGTCGGTGAATATCAGACCGATCAGAATGAGCGCTGGCTGGTGGGCGAGACCTACGTCGTGGGCGGTAGGAGCACAACGCTTGGCCTAGGTGCGCAGTTACTATACGGCTTTAGTACGTTGACTAATCCCGCGCCGGCGGGTGTCATTGCGGCTGCGATTCGGTGCGATGCGGATTGCGATCACTCGTACGCGATGTTGCGGGATTTTTGGCCGGCGATGGCTGGTGTGCTGGTCGATGCAATTCCCGCGCACATGATTACCGTATCTCGTTCACAACCAGCGCACGACCAGCAATAGCCATTCAAAATGCAATCGACGACTTCGCTACGAACAATCGCGCTATGTGGCTTGGTATGCGCGTTATTGGTGGGGCTTGCCGGATGCGATCGCATCCGCAGCACCGACACCATCATGGCGCGTGGCGAACAGCAAATTCAGGATGGCAACTTCCGCGGCGCACTAGGTGATTTCAAGACTGTGCTGCAACGCGACGCCGAGCACGTGCCGGCGCGCGTGGCCATGGCAAGAACGCTGCTGTTCCTCGGCGATTTCGATGGTGCAAGAGCGGCCATCGATACCGCAATCGCGCGTGGTGCAAAAGATGCGGCCTCAATCGCACTCAAATACGAGGTCTTGATCTGGCAAAATCAATTTCAAGAAGTGCTGGATAAAGTGTCGGAGGAACAAGCGCTGCCTGCTCCTCAGCAGAAGCTGTTTGCAGCACGCTCGCACTTCGGTCTCAAGCAAGTTCAAGAGGCGCAGGCGGCGCTGGATGAAGTACTGGCTGCCGACAGCAAAAATGAGACGGCTCAAATTCTCGAAGCGAATCTTCATGCGGAACGGGGCGCCATTCCCGAGGCGATCCGCACTCTCGATAGCGTGCTGGAGTCCAATAAGGATTCCATTGCCGCGTGGTTCGCCAAGGGACGGTTGACGCTGGCAACTGGAGACTTGAAGGAGGCCAAGACAGCGCTCACCAAGGCCCATGACGGCGGCAAGCGCATCCTGAATTGGCGCGAGCAAGGCATGTTGTATGCGCTGCTGGCCGAAATTGCGTTATTGGATCGCGATGCGGACGCAGCCGCTGGTTGGTTGGACGCGATGAATGTGCGGCTCGGGCAAAATGTCGTCGGCATGTACATGCGCGCGCGGCTGGCGATGCTGCGAAACAATCCCGATGAGGCCATAGCGCAACTGCAGCGCGCAACTGCTGCCAACGACTACCCGCCGGCTCTGTTGCTGCTCGCCGGTATTCACATCTCCAAGGGCAACTACGGTCAAGCGGAAACACAACTGAATCGATTGTTGGCGCGAGATTCCCACAATCTAGAAGCGCGGAAATTATTGGCGCAAATTTATTTGGGTACCGGACGATTGGCCGATGCTCGCCGCATATTACCGGCGGAGAATGAAACGCACGACCCGCAGCTCGATTGGTTGCTCGGCCATACACTGTTCGCGTCAGGCTCCCAAGCTGCAGGCATCGACCTATTGGAAAAATCTTTTGCAACGAATCCCAAGGATGTCACGCGAGGCCTGCAGTTGGCTCGGGCCTATTTGTCGATCAACGAGCGCGACAAGGCGATCGCGCTGCTGCGCGCGTTGCCCGCAGAGAAGGGTGACTCGCAGCGACAAGGCCTGCTGGTGCTGGCTAGCGTCTTGGGCAAGAGTCGCGCGGAGGGCAATAAGGAAATCGATGCGCTCTTGGCTCTTTATCCCAAAGACTCGATGTTGTTTGCGGCCGCCGGCAGCTTGATGGGACGATTTGGCGATAATCCCCGAGCGGCAGAGCTCTTGAATAAATCGATTGCAATCGATGGATCGAATGTCGAAGCACGCATGGCGTTCGCGGCAGTTTCCTTCGCGAATCGCCAGTACGACCAAGCGGCGGAACAGCTTCGTGCCGTCATCGCATTGGACGCAAAAAATGCTACCGCTTACTCCAGCTTGGCGCGTGTTGCATTGGCGCGTGACGACAAGGTCGAGGCCACGAAGCTTTTCGAGCAGGCGATCGGCGTCGACGCTTCCGCGACCGAGCCGCGATTGCAACTCGCGCAGCTCGCGCTGGCCGCCCGCGATTTCAACCGAGCCGGTGGATTACTTGACCAAGCAGAGCTCGCCTCGCAAGGACAGCCTGCTGTCATCAACGCAGCTGGCATGTTGATGTTTCGCGCTCAGCAGTATGAAGATGCTCTCGTTAGGTTCGACCGCGCGGCGGCTGCAGGCGACGTGCAGGCCAAGTTCAATGCGGCGCGAGTCGAGCTTGCGTTGAACCGACGCACCGAAGCGCGCCAACGACTCAGTGCGATTGCCAACGATCCCACCATGCAATTGCAGGCCGTCACGGAATTGGCAAAGTTCGACGTCGAAGACGGCCGCATCGAGATGGCCCTCAATCGAGCAGCCTCCTTGCGCAGACGCCCTGACAGCGCCGCCGCCGCGGATGAATTGGAAGGGGATATCTACATTTGGGCCAAGCAGTTGGAGAAAGCGGCCCCGGCTTACGAGCGGGCTTATCGAAAGGGTGCCACGCAACGCCTGGCGCTTAAACAATTCCAAGTCGCGATGACGCTAAGCCGCCCGAATCCTGTGGCTCCCTTGCTTGATTGGCTACGTCGTATGCCCAAGGACTTTGCCGTTAGAAAAGTCTTGGCGAAATACTATGTTGCTACAGGCGCAAGTGAGCCGGCGATTCGCGAGTATGAAACTTGGCTGCGCGACAGCAACGTTCGCGACCCCGAAATGCTCAATGACTTGGCTTGGTTATATGGCGAAAAGGGCGACAACCGGGCGTTGGACATTGCCAAAGAAGCCTATGAGGGGCTGCGTGACGCGCCTGCCATCGCGGACACATATGGCTGGTTATTGTTACGTCGAGGCAATGTTAAAGAGGCGCTGCAAATCCTTGAAAGTGCCGCTAAAGCAGCCCAGAACAATCCCGAAATCCAGTATCATTACGCCAGTGCGCTTGTCCGCGCCGGTCGCGCTCCTGACGCGCGCACCGAGCTGCAACGAGTGTTGAGCAACCACCCTCAATTTCCGTCGCGCAAAGCGGCCCAACAGCTGTTGGACTCAACTGACAATCGAGCGATCGAATGATTTCCTATACCTCTGCGATGCGCCGTCCAGGCGTCCGACCGCGTTCTAAAATTGCGGCATGTTTTTTTGGTAGTTTGGCGGTGCTTGCTGCCGCGAGCAGTGCGCTTGCGCAAGGTGTTCCCGCTACCACCCGGCCCGCTACCGCTCCGCCTGCTGCCGCGACGCCCGCCGCAAGCCCGGTTGAGGTGCCCGCGATTCCAGCGGGCGCGCCGTCGAGCGACGCCGGTTCGCAATACATCATTGGCCCTGGCGATGCGATTCAGATCTTCGTTTGGCGCAATCCCGAGTTGACCGTGAGCGTGCCGGTACGTCCCGACGGCAAGGTTTCGTCGCCGCTCGTAGAGGACATGGTGGCCGCCGGCAAGACTCCTACGCAATTGGCTCGCGATGTGGAAATACGGCTGTCCGAGTACATCCGTACGCCGCAAGTCAGCATCATCGTCACCGGCGCCGTGAGTACATTCAGCCAGATCAGAGTCATCGGTCAGGTGCGCAATCCGCAAGCGCTGCCGTTTCGCGAAGGAATGACGATTTTGGATGTTGCGCTGGCCGTCGGCGGGCTGACTGATTTTGCGGCGGGCAATCGCGCAAAGATTATGCGGAAGGGCCCCGACGGCAAAGATCAAGTCATCAAAGCCCGCATTGAAGACGTACTCAAGAAGGGCAAGCTTTCCGAAAACGTAAAGCTCATGCCTGGCGACGTCATCATCGTGCCGGAATCGATTTTCTAATTGCCGAGAGCAGATTACCGACCGAGACCACGATGGACGACATAACCAAACTGATCACCCAAGTACTGGATGACATCCGGAGTAGCTGGCGTTTCCGTATGTGGGCGCTGATCGTGGTGACTGACGTGTGCGTGCTGGGCTGGTCCGCTGTGTTGACCATTCCCAATATTTACGAAGCCAATGCTCGCGTATACCTCAATTCGCAATCGGCTCTACGTCCGTTGCTGCAGGGGTTGGCTGTTACGCCGGATGTCGAATCCGACCTGGCTCTAGTACGGCAAGCATTGCTTAGCCGGCCGCAGCTGGAAAAAGTTGCGCGTGCCACCGAACTGGATCTCGGCGTTCGTACCGAGGAAGACAAAGAACGGATGATCGCCGGCTTGCAGAAGAACATCATCGTTTCGAGCGACGCGCGGTTGCGTAACTCTGCAACCGACGGTTTGTACAGAATCTCGTTTCAGCACAGCAATCGCGTCAAGGCGTTGGCCGTCGTGCAGAAGATGCTAGACAGCTTCGTCGAGGATACGTTGGGCACCAAACGAACCGGCCAAGAAGACGCGCAGCGATTCTTGCAGGACCAAATCGCCGATTACGAGAAGCGCCTTTCTGAGGCAGAAACCAGTCTCTCTGAATTCAAGAAGAAGAATGTCGGCTCGATGCCTGACGATCGCGGCGACTATTTCGCTCGTTTGCAAGCGGAGATGGGCGCCTTAGAAACTGCTCGCCAGCAAATGCAAGCGGCGGAAGCGCGACGCGGCGAGCTCTCGCGTCAATTGTCGGGCGAGGAGCCGTTTATGTTCGGCTTCGAGGATGCCACGACGCAATCGACCGGCAGCCGCACATCGGGCGATCTTGCTGGTCGCATTCAGGAATTGGAAGGTAGGCTGGAAGGCCTGTTGCTGCGCTACACCGAAAAGCATCCGGAAGTGCTTGCCGTGCGCAATACATTGATCGAGTTGCGCTCGCAACAAGAGAAGGAAATCGAACGCGTGCGCCGCGATCGCAAAGTGAGCGCCGGCATGTCTTCGTCCTTCAAGGCGAATCCCGTTTACCAGAGCATGGATTTGGAGATGAAGCGGACGTCTGTTCAGATTGCGGAAGTAAAGCAAGACGTCTCGTTGCGCGAGGCGCGAGTAAGCGAGTTGCGGCGGCGAGTGGACATGGTGCCTGAAGTTGAAGCGCAGCTGTCTCGATTGAATCGAGACTACGAAGTGACTCGCGCGAACTATCAACAACTCCTGCAACGTCTTGAAACTGCCAAGCTATCGGAAAGTGCCGACAAGACCGGTATCGTCAATTTTCAAATCATCGAGCCGCCCGCCGTGCAGTTGGAGCCCGTCTCTCCCAAGCGCGCGATTTTGCTGGTAGGCGTGTTCATATTCGGTGTTGCCGCCGCGGCAGCGGCCGCATACGGACTCAATTTTTTCCGACCAGTCTTTGTCAGCGCGAACCGGTTGTCTCAAGTCGTGGGCTTGACGGTGATCGGCAGCATCGGGCACTTATCTTCGGGTGACTCTCGTGGCCGCAAGCGACGCGATGTCTTCGTTTATGGCGGCGCGTTGGCAATGCTCGCGTTGGTGCTGGTGGTTCTGATCGCGATCGGCGGCTATGACGGCGGCAGATTGTTCGAAAAATTCCAGAGTTGAGGTACGCCGTGAGTCTCGTCGAGCAAGCATTACGAAAGATTCAGGCCCAGGCCCAGGCCCGGAACGCGGAGGCGGCGACGCGAGAAGCGTCGCAAAAGTTGCCGATCGCCGGCAATCCTCCCGCGGGCGATGCGTCCTCGCAAGCCGCAGCGCCCACCGCAAGCGTGGCCAACATGCTGGCAACTGTCGCGCAGCGCGCTCCGCTTGTGATTGATCAAGCGAAGCTGCGAGCGGCTGGGTTGTTGCCTCCACTCGAACATGAGCGTCTAGTGACACGTCAGTTGCGGGCGATCAAGCACGCGCTATTGCGCAAGATGGCGAACGATCCGTTAGCGGCTGAGAGCGTGGTCCGGACCGTGATGGTGACCAGCGGCGTTCCAGGTGACGGGAAGTCGTTCTTCTCGATTAACTTGGCGATGAGTATGGCGATGGAAAAGGACTTGATGGTCCTGCTCGTCGATGCGGACGTGCTGAAGCCGCACATCACGACTGAACTAGGCCTCGCAGGCCAAACCGGCTTGCTGGATATCCTCGCGGACCCAAATGCCGACATCGTCTCCTGCTTGCAGCCCACTCAAACTCGCGGTCTCTTCTTTTTGCCGGCAGGCCGAGCATCGGACGTCGCCACAGAGCTACTGTCCAGCGATCGCATGGTCAGCGTCATCCGGCAACTCGTCGGACTACATCAAGGATTGTTGGTGATATTCGATTCGTCGCCAATGCTGGTGACTGCGGAAGCGCAATCGCTGGCGAGTTTGATGAGCCAGATTTTATTGATCGTCAGATCGGGCATTACACCGCAAGCGGTCGTACGACAGACGGTCGAATTACTGGCCGGCGATATCAGTAAGGTGTCGATGGTTTTAAACGATGCGCGCGATGCGGATGCGAGCAACTACGAATATGGCGCCTATGGCGCTTATGGCGACGCTGCACGCGCCGCCCGCAAAGAATAGCCGTCGATCGCTTGGAGTAACGCATGAGAATAAGAACGATGCGAAGCAGCTGCGTGCTGTGGCTGGTGACTTGCTGTGCAACATCGAGCGCGCTTGCTCAGGCACAGCGTGGCGGCGGAGCCGAGCAGCCTGCAGTCGAAGGCGGCAACTACGATCATGGTTGGTCCTTGGGACTGAACTACGAATACACCGATAACGCCGAGCGCGTCGATGTCGATAAGACCGATGAGTCCTCGGGAGCGCTGTTCTTGCGCTTCGACCTCGGCTATACCCGACGATCGTTCGAGCTCACTGCTGCTTCGGATATGGAATACCGTTCCTATTTTGGCGGCCGCTTCGAAGACGGTTTGAGTGGCGGTTTCAATGGTGCCATGCAATTCGACATCATTGACGATTACTTGAATATCCACGTTGACGATCACTACGGCAAAACACGCCAAGACCGATACCAATCGGAATCGCCGAATGTTCGCGGCTACATTAACGAGCTGAACGGCGGTCTCGATCTGACAGTTCCGATCGGTCAGCGCTTCTCGCTATTCGGGGCTGCTGGTTTTTCGAGCGTGACGTATGGCGAGTCTGACGAAGACAATGAGCGCACTGCGTTTTCCGCCGGTATGCGCCAGGCCATTTCGCAGCGGGTGTCGATCTACGTGAGCGCGGAGCGCAACAAAGTGCATATGCGGGAAGATGCACCGGCCCCTGTGGCGCCGCAGACTTCGCCAAGCACTGACTATGAAGTGGAAGAAGAGTTGATCGGCCTCGATGCCAACATGTCGCGAACGCGCATCGGAGCCAGTGGTGGTCGGACGCGAGTGAAAGGCGTTACTACCGAACAGCAGTCGCCGGATCGCACTGTGTGGCGGTTGGAAATCGAGCGGCGTTTTGGTGCGCGGGTGACGACAACGATCAGCGGTGGATCGGAATACTCGGATACCGCTCAGACTTTCGTGCGCGAGCAGGAAATTGTCGGCGTGGAGGCGGGTGGCCCGAACCTCTTGGTTACGGCCGATCCGTTTGTATCGGACTATGTAGGCTTGGGGTTGGGATACGAAGGCCCGCGTTTCGGCATGGAGTTCAGCGCGTTGTCGCGTCGCGAGCGGCACGAATTTCATCCCGAGTTGGACGCCGAATATTATTACGCCGATTTGGGCTTCACCTACGTGACTTCGGCTCGTACAAATCTCTTTCTGCGCGGCTCCTATAACCGCAACAAGGAAGAGGGCGCGGCGACTTCGGTGAACGCCGACCGTATTCTGAACGATTATTTTATCCGGTTGGGTGGGACGTTCCGGCCGTCGCGCACAGTGAGTATCGATCCTTATATTGAAACTGCACACGGGACTCGACCGGGCTTCAACTATCGCGAGAATCGCATCGGTATTTCGTTCGGCTATTCGCCCCGCGGCACCGGCTAAATAGAAGCCGACGCATGATAACTAACGCCATGACTGTGGATGTGGAAGACTATTTTCACGTCAATGCTTTCGCCAAAGTAATCGACCGGCGACAGTGGGATGATTTTCAGCCTCGCGTCGAAAACAATACGCATCGCATTCTCGAAGCGTTTGCGGCCGCGGACGTGAAAGCAACGTTCTTTGTATTGGGATGGGTGGCGCAGCGTCAGCCGGAATTGATTCGGCGCATCGCCAGCGAAGGGCACGAGATTGCGTGCCATGGTCTCACGCACGAATTGGTGTACAACCAAACGCCAGAGATCTTTCGCGACGAGACCGTCACCGCCAAGAAAATCCTAGAAGATATAGTCGGAACGCGCGTGCGCGGCTATCGCGCATCCACGTATTCCATTACTCGTCGGTCGATGTGGGCGATGGATATCTTGGAAGAGTTGGGTTTCGACTACGACTCCAGTGTGTTTCCGATACGGCACGACGTGTACGGCATGCCGGATGCTTCGCGTTTCCCGTATCGCACGCCAAGCGGCAAGATGCTCGAGGTGCCGCTCAGCACCATCGACTTCGCCGGCGCACGCTTGCCATGCAGCGGCGGTGGATACTTTCGTTTGCTTCCCTACGGCGTGTTCCGCTGGATGTTGCAACGGCTGAATGGCGTCGATAAACAACCGGGCGTCTTCTATTTTCATCCTTGGGAAGTAGACCCTGGCCAGCCGCGTGTGCCGAACGCCTCTTGGAAATCGAACTTTCGCCATTACACAAATTTGGCCGCGACGGCGGGGCGGCTCGCGACTTTGTTACGTGAATTTAAATGGGATCGTATGGATCGAGTGTTTCTTTCGGGTGCCGCATGAGTGCCGCTGCTCCCGACGTTCGATTGCCCAGTCCCGCTAGTTCGGAGGATCGCGCCCCCTTGCGAATTGAATTGATGTCGCCGGCGGATGCTGTCGCCTGGGATGCTTTTGTCACTGCCCATAAAGACGGTACATTCTTTCATCTCTCTGCCTGGGCACGCGTTCTCAAGCGTGCGTTCGGCCATCGCTCGTACTATCTGACCGCGAAGATCGATAGTCGTATCGTCGGTGTGCTGCCGCTGGCGCGCGTTCGCAGCGCCTTGTTCGGTGATGCGCTGGCCTCGACGATA
>Ga0193752_1000782_pt1 | contig 28834 bp, 30 predicted proteins | sample H1c1metaG_FD_144924 | JGI IMG/M metagenome (GOLD analysis project Ga0193752, IMG submission 144924) | Soil microbial communities from a riparian zone of the East river system, Colorado, United States - H1c1 | ecosystem: Environmental > Terrestrial > Soil > Riparian zone | place: USA: East River...
CCGAGATCTTCCACACGCTCAAGAAGGTGTTGCACGATCGCAAGCTGGCAACTTCGGTCGGCGACGAAGGCGGCTTCGCGCCGGATCTGCCGTCAAACGAAGCGGCGTTGGAAACCATTCTGGAAGCGATCGATCGTGCGGGCTACAAAGCCGGCCGCGATATTTATCTCGGCCTCGATGTCGCGAGTACCGAATTCTTCAAGGACGGTATCTACCACCTTGAGTCTGAAGGTCGCAAATTCACGGCCGCTCAGTTCGCCGACTATCTTGAAGGGCTGGTGAATCGCTATCCCATCATCACCATTGAAGACGGCATGAGCGAAGGCGATTGGGCCGGTTGGGCGCTGCTCACGCAGCGCTTGGGCAAACGCGTGCAGTTGGTTGGCGACGACTTATTTGTCACCAACACGAAGATTTTGAAGGAAGGCATCGACAAGGGTATCGCCAACTCGATTCTCATTAAAGTCAATCAAATCGGCACCCTGACCGAGACATTGGCGGCCATCGACATGGCGGCCGATGCTAAGTACTCGGCGGTGGTCTCGCATCGTTCCGGTGAGACCGAAGATGCAACGATTGCCGATATCGCGGTAGCCACTCGCGCGACGCAGATCAAGACGGGTTCGATGTCGCGTTCGGACCGCGTTGCGAAGTACAATCAATTGCTGCGTATCGAAGCCGAATTGGGTGGCGATGCGCAGTACGCCGGTCGTGATGCGTTTCCGGTGCCATTGCCGGGGCCGGCATGCTAAAAGAAGGCTGTAGGTAGTAGGCTGTAGGCTGTAGCCAGAGCGGGATCGAGAGTGAAGAATCGCCTCTGCGATTTATCTGCTCAAAGCGCACTGCTTCCGCCTTGGCCGCTCCAGGGGCTCACATTCGCAAGCTTTAGTGGAGTAGAGATTTGAGAATCGATTCCGAATCTTGTGAGGCTACAGCCTACAGCCTACAGCCTACAGCCTGCTGGTCTTAGCGAGTCCCCATGCGCATCGTCATCGCCGTTCTTGTCGTGCTTGTACTTGGACTGCAGTATCGGTTTTGGCTGGGCGATGGCGGTATGCGTGAAGTGTGGCGCTTACGCACGGAAGTTGAGACCCAACGAGCGGAAAACGAGCAGCTGCAAGAGCGCAATCGCACGCTCGTTGCTGAAGTGCAGGATCTGAAGCAAGGCCGCATTGCGATCGAAGAGCGCGCTCGAACCGACTTAGGGATGGTCGGCAACAACGAAACGTTCTACCAAGTGATGAGCGGCGCGCCCCTCAAATCGACGACGCCTATTCCGGCGCATTAGCGGCGTGAGCTTGCATCGCTGGGTCATCATTCCGGCCGCGGGTGCGTCCCGTCGCATGGGTGGCGCAGTTCCAAAGCAATACTTACCTCTGGCCGGACGAACTGTAGTCGAATGGTCGCTCGCGCCTTTTCTCACTCGAGGCGACATCGCGGGAGTCGTCGTGGCTCTTTCGCCGGACGATGTAACGTTTGCGACCCTGCCCGGCGCGCGACATGAAAAAATTCGAACTACGATCGGCGGTACACAGCGCGCCGATTCGGTCATGAGTGGGCTCACGGCGTTAGCGGCGCGCGATGATGATTGGGTGCTGGTGCACGATGCCGCGCGACCTTGTTTGCATGCGGACGATCTGGCGAGGCTGATCGATTCTCTGTCGGCCGACGAAGTGGGCGGCTTATTGGCAAACCCAGTATCCGACACGTTAAAGCGTGCAGACGCGTCGCAACGAGTCGAGTCGACCGTGCCGCGCGATCAGATCTGGCGTGCGCTCACGCCGCAGATATTTCGGTACGCGCCACTCATGGCAGCTCTAACCCAAGCAAGGGTGGCCGGTGTCGTTGTCACCGATGAGGCTTCAGCTATCGAACACGCGGGCCATCGGCCAAGATTGGTCGCTGGGCGAACGGACAACATCAAGATTACGGTACCTGAGGATCTGGCGATTGCCGAAACGATTCTGAAATCGCGAGGAGCTTTCTAAATGCAGCTGCGTTCGTTAGGCCAAACCAACCTCAAAGTTTCACCGCTCATGTTGGGCGGAAATGTGTTCGGTTGGACGGCGGATCAACCGACATCGTTCGCTATTCTCGATGAGTTCGTCGGCGCGGGCGGTAACTTTATCGATACTGCCGACGTCTACTCGACTTGGGGCAAGGGGCATACGGGCGGTGAATCGGAAACCGTCATCGGTCATTGGTTCAAACAAAGCGGCAAGCGCGCGAACATCGTATTGGCGACGAAGGTTGGCATGGTGATGTCGCCCGAGAAGAAAGGCCTCAAGGCAAGCTACATCGAGCAAGCGGTGGAGGATTCTCTCCGGCGACTGCAAACGGATTACATCGATCTGTATTTCTCGCACACCGATGACGCCGAAACACCGCTTGATGAAACGTTGCGCGCCTACCAGCAGCTGATGGCGAAAGGCAAGATTCGCGCTATCGGCGCATCCAACTACACGGCGGTGCGATTGATGGAAGCGGCGGCATTGGCTCAGCAAGGGTTGCCGGCTTATCGAGTTCTACAGCCTCACTACAATTTGGCCGAGCGTGCCGACTATGAGTCACTGCTTGAGCCGACGTGTAGGGAACTTGGGCTAGGAGTTGTGCCGTACTTTTCGCTGGCTCGCGGCTTCCTCACCGGTAAATATCGTTCGGACGCCGACTTCGGCAAGAGCGTGCGAGGTCGTGGCATGAAGCCGTATTTGAACGAGCGCGGGTTCCGAATCCTTGCAGCGCTCGACTCCGTCGCCGCTGCTTGCCGATCGACGCCGGCGCAAGTCGCGCTGGCGTGGTTGATGGCGCGAAAAAGTGTGACGGCGCCGATCGCGAGTGCAACATCGGTCGCGCAAGTCCGCGAGTTGAGCGGCGCGATGACGTTGAATCTAAGCGCTGCATCGATTGCCGATCTGGATCAAGCGAGCCATTCATGAAGAGAGCAACGGCATGATGCGAGTAGGCCAAGGGTACGACGTTCATGCGTTCGGCCCCGGTGACTTCATGACGTTAGGCGGTGTCCGAATTCCGCATACGCACGGCGTTAAAGCGCACTCGGATGGCGATGTGTTGTTACATGCGCTGTGCGATGCAATGCTCGGCGCCGCGGGCCTAGGGGATATTGGACAACACTTCCCCGATACGGATCCGAGGTGGAAAGGGGCGGATAGTCGGAAGTTCGTGCGCCACGTGCACGAGATTTTGACCGCGCGCGGCTGGAGGGTCGCAAATGTGGACGGCACAGTCGTCGCCGAAGCCCCGCGGCTCGGCAAGCATCGCGATGCTATGCGCGCAAACATCGCTGAGGATTTGAAGTTGGAACTTGAATGCGTCAACGTGAAAGCCACCACGACCGAGGGGATGGGCTACATCGGGCACCGCGAAGGCTTGGCTTGCTACGCCGTTGTGCTGATCGAAAAGATTTAAGCAATGGCTCTTGACTTGCCGTACGCGCATGGTGCGCCGATCGCGTCGGGCCGTATTCGCGCGCAACCCGAAGACTTCGTAGTTCGTGAGTATTTGGGCTTCGAGGCGACCGGCGAGGGCGAACATCTATTGCTCACCGTGCGTAAGCGCGGCGCGAATTCCAAGTGGGTGGCGCGACAAATTGCCAGTCGCGCGGGCGTCCGCGCGCGCGAAGTCGGATTGTCGGGACTGAAAGATCGACATGCCGTGACCGAGCAGGCGTTTACCGTGCCCGCGCTCAAGACCGAGCCCGCGGAGTGGCTCGGATTTTCCGGTGAAGGATTCGAAGTCATCGCCGCGGCCCGTCAGCGACGGAAGTTACGACGAGGCGCGCATAAGGCGAACGACTTCGAGATTGTCGTGCGCGACATCGACGCCGATCGCGGGCACTTGCAAAAGCGGCTCGCTGAGATCTCGCGCCAAGGCGTGCCGAACTATTTTGGTGAGCAACGGTTCGGTCGTGACGACGGTAATCTGGCTGTTGCCGAAGCTTGGCTTTGCCACGGAATTTCTCCAGTTGATCGCGACGCTCGAAGTTTTGCGATTTCCGCCGCGCGATCGGCGCTGTTCAATGCGGTGTTGTCGCAGCGCGTCTCCGACAGATCGTGGAATCGCCTCATTCCCGGCGACGTCGTGAATCTCGATGGGACCGGCAGTGTATTTGTCTGTGAATTGCCGGATACATCGCTCGATGCACGATGTGTTGAGCTGGACGTTCACCCGACCGGCCCGCTGTGCGGAGTGGGCGAGTCGCGAATGTCGGGAGTCGCGCGCGACGTCGAAGAGCAGGCGCTGGCGCCTTGGCAGGGATGGCAAGAGGGGCTGATGCGCATCAATGTTGAGCAGAGCCGTCGAGCGCTGCGCGTGGCGGTGACCAATCTTTCGTCGGAGCACGAAGGATCGACGCTCACGCTGCGCTTCCGTTTGACGCGAGGCGCGTATGCCACGGTGGTGCTACGCGAGATTGTAGAGGTCGGCGCGCGCGAAGCAATCGGCGGCGATTGATCTTGTTGGCGCGCCGAACTCCGAGCTAGGCAAGACAAAGAGCCCTTCGACTTGCTCAGGGTGAGCGGACCTGGAAAAAGAATCAGGATCTCCCAGCTACCGGTCTCGAGTCCCAAGTCCCGAGTCCCGAGTCCCGAGTCCCAAGTCCCGAGTCCCGAATCGCTAGTCGCTAGTCACTAGTCACTAGACGCGAATCACCAATTACGGATCACTAGTCCAGTTCCTAGTTTCTAGTTCCCAATCAGCACCCCGTCAACAGCACATAAACTGCGCCGCTGCCGCCATCGTGTTGCCGGGCTGACCCGAAGGCAGCGACAGCGTCGCAACGACGAAGCCAGATGTTGACGACATTTTTTAGGACCGGTCCGCGAGGCCCGGATCGCAGTCCTTTGCCGTGCACGATCCGGACGCAGCGCACGTCGCGGGCGATTTCATCGGCGATGAAGTCGCGCATCGCGACTCGGGCTTGTGGACTCGTCAGGCCGTGCAGATCCAGCTCGCCGCCCAGCGCAAAGTGTCCGCGTCGCAATTTTCGCAACGTGGTTTCCGGCACGCCTGGGCGTCGAAAACTGAGTTCGTCACCGGTTTCGAGCAGGGCGGGATCGGTGAGCAACGGATTGAGCGCGGGCTCTAGACTTTCGCGTAGCACGGCGAGTTGATCGGCCTTTGTGAACTTCGCGCTCGCTTTAGGGCGCGGCCGGCTGGGTGGCGCGGGTGTTTTGGGCAACGGCTTGACGCCGCGCGTGGCGGTCCGAAATAGCTCATTGGGATGGTCGTCAGGATGGTCGTCTGGCATGGCGATATCCGATTACGAAAGCGATTGCAGTATAGTGGCGCGCGCCCATTCGAGTACACGCGGAATTCGCTTGAAGATATTGCTTAGCAACGATGACGGCTACCGCGCCGACGGCCTCAAACACCTAGTCGAGGCCATTAGGCCGCTGGCGGACGTCACGGTCGTCGCACCGGATCGCAACCGCAGCGGCGCCAGCAATTCGCTGACGCTTGAAACTCCGCTCAGAATCTTCGAGTACGAAAAAGACTGCTTTGCAGTCAACGGCACGCCGACGGACTGCGTCCATATCGCCATCTCCGGCCTGTTCGACTTCGAGCACGACATGGTCGTCTCCGGCATCAATGACGGCGCGAATCTAGGCGATGATGTGTTGTATTCGGGAACGGTGGCCGCGGCGATCGAAGGTCGCTTTTTAGGCATCTCCGCCATAGCGTTGTCGCTGGTATTGGAGGGAAGAGGCCATTACGAGACGGCGGCCCGCGTCGCTGCCGAGTTGGTCATGCGCGTGCAGCGGACGCCTCTCGATCGTGCGACGATTTTGAACGTCAACATTCCCGATCTGCCGTATGAACAATTGAAGGGCTATCAAGCCACACGCCTCGGTTTCCGCCATCGCGCTGAGCCCGTGATCAAGTCGGCCGATCCGCGCGGGCGAACTGTCTATTGGGTCGGCGCGGCAGGCAAGGGCGCGGACTCAGGCCCCGGCACCGATTTCCATGCGGTCGCGAACGGCTATGTGTCCGTGACGCCGCTGCAGATCGATCTAACTCGGCATAGCGCGTTGAGCGATTTACGCGACTGGCTGCAAGGGAAGGGCGGCTGATGCCGATGATCCAACCGACCGGCATCGGGATGACTTCGGCGCGCACTCGCGAGCGATTGGTGCAGCGGTTGCGAGATCAGGGCATTCGCAATGAAGCCGTCTTGGAACGCTTCCGCGTCTTACCGCGGCATAGTTTCGTCGACGAAGCCTTGGCTACGCGCGCTTACGAGGACAACGCGTTACCGATTGGATTCGGTCAAACCATCTCGCAGCCTTACATTGTCGCGCGCATGACGGAGGCGCTGCTGGAAAAAAATACGCCTCGTAAAGTATTGGAGATCGGCACAGGCTGCGGCTATCAAACGGCGGTGTTGGCTCCGTTGGTCAACTATGTGTACAGCATCGAGCGCATTGCGGCGTTGCTCGACAAGACCCGACAACGTTTCAAAGAGCTGCAATTGAAAAACGTCAACACGCGGCACGGCGATGGCTTTAAAGGCTGGATCGCGCATGCGCCTTATGATGCGATCCTGATGGCTGCGGCGCCCGAAGTCATGCCGACCGCGCTCTTGGAGCAATTGGCGCCCGGAGGCCGGCTGATCGCGCCCGTTGGCGCGGATGGTCGGCAGGAGTTGGTTCGCATCACACGTCGCCCGGATCGTCGCGATGCCCGCGATGAGTTCGTGACCGAAAAGCTAGGCTTAGTGGCGTTCGTACCGCTGCTCAAGGGGCTCGAGTAGTTCGTGCTTCGGTACGCGTGCATTGCGTTGCTCGCGTTGTTGGCCGCCTGCGCAAGCGATCCACCCACGCGGTCGGGAAGCTATGTAGTCAAACGGGGCGATACCCTCTATTCCATCGCGTTTCGGCATGGTCTCGACTACCGCGAAGTCGCGCGACTGAACGGCATAGGTCGCGACTACGCCATTCATCCCGGCCAGGTTTTGCGTCTCGATGCCCGTGCAAAAGCTTCAGCGAGTGCTCCAAAGCCCAACACGCCACGACCAGTCGCTCGACCCACGCCTCCCAATGCTCCTCCTGTCCAATGGGTTTGGCCTGTGCAAAGCGGCAAGACAACGCTCACAACGCGGCCGAATGGCGGACAAGGTTTCAGCATTGCAGGCGCGTTGGGACAAGACGTCAAAGCAGCGGGTATCGGGAGGGTTGTGTATACGGGCACTGGGCTGCTGGGTTATGGGCAATTGGTCATCATCAAGCACAACGATGCGTATCTGAGTGCTTATGGGCATACACAAACCGTCCTTGTGCGGGAAGGGCAGGACGTTAGAGGCGGCCAATCGATCGCGACGATGGGTGCCGGCCCGAATGGATCGCCGCTCCTATACTTTGAGATTCGTTTGCACGGTGAGCCGGTCGACCCAACCGGGTATTTGCCGCGTGGCCCCTAAATTGTCGGCGCATCGAACGACGCTTTCTGCGCAAAGTTTGCGCAGCGCCCATTCACGTCGTAGCCGCGCGTAAAATCTCCGATCAAAATGCTTGCCAAGTGTTGCGGAGCTAGCGGCTACCACGGACTTTTTTTGATTGAGTAGGTGTTTTGAGGTGCGATGACCTCGTATTTCAAGAGCGATTCGCATGCGGTGCTGAGCTGCCATGCGTCGCGAACCTTTCTCAATGTCGGGGGTTGCAGAGTGACATTGACTCTGGCTAACATCCCGCCCGCTGTCGGTGATGACAGACGGTAAATAGGGATTTACCGAGCTCTTCGCCGATTGCGGCGCAAGGGTCACCGGATGAAGACGCGGAGTTGGAGGGGGATTCGAGGTAAACAGTTCCAAGAAGAACAACAGCACAACAACAAGAAGAATTTACCGTCGAGACGGGTTCCGCGCGAGCACGATGACGACGGGTTGATCGAAAACTTCAGCGCTCCGTGTCTTCTTCCGGTGATCTTTGATTGAGGCAAGTTAGTGAAGTGGCCAACGAGCAAGTTGGCCGCGAGTGACGATCCAGCGGCAGCCAACCCTTCGGCTGCTGGAACCAGTAGACAACGCGACAGGACGACGCGGCTTGAAGCGAGCAGGGCGACTTGAGCAGCGCTTCGCCTCAAACCCCCAGAATAATTCCAGCTGCCACGCGGCGACTTTCGCCCACCAGCACATTGAACGTCCGGCACGCTGCGCCGGTGTCCATTACCTCGAAGCCTATACCTCGCGATAACGCGGCGGCGTAAAGGGTCCGTGCGGGAAATTGCTGCCGCTCGCCCGTTCCTAACAGAATGATTTCCGGTTGCCACGCGAACGCGACGGCGAAATCCTCTGGCGTGAGCGCCTCAATCGACTGCGGCGGCCAGTTCTCCAGCAACTCAGTTGCATTGAACAAGCAGCTCGCATGCAGTGCGCGGTCACCCAACCGAATCTCGGTCGGCGAGTGGCTGCGAACCAATTGAATGTTGCTGGGTGCTTCGCGCGTGAATTTCATAACGGCACGTTCGAGGGATCAAGCGGTATCATGTGGATATTATGCCTTCTACCGCCGCCGCCAGTCTTGCGCTCGTGATCCCGGGCTTTACGCAAGACTTCCGCCGCGGCTTGCGGTGGCCGTCGCTGGCAAAGTTACTCGCTTACTGCGAGCAGGATGCGCTCGAGACGGAACTGTATCCATCGCATTTGGCATGGCAAAGCGAGCTGCTGCGTTGGCTGAACTTGGACGCGACTCATGCGAGCGCGCCCGCTAGCTGGCTGGGCGGCAATTCTTTTGAAGCGGGCACATGGATGCATGTGCAACCGGTCTCGTTAGCGGTCGGCACGCACGGGCTCTCGCTGCAATCATGCGCCGCGTGGAGTGATGCGACAAGGCGAGCTGCAGAAGAGGCGGTAAGCAGGCATTTGGTCGAGTCCGGATTCGAATGGCGCGAATCGCAAGGCAATGTGTATTTGCGCAGCGACTCGGCACTGCAAGTCGGAACCACGGCGCTGGATGCGGCGCTGCGTGAACCATTACAAGATGCGTTGCCAACAGGTGTCGATGCTGTGAAGCTGCGCCGCCTCATGACAGAGCTGCAAATGCTGGTGCACGACAAGCCGACTGTGGATTTCAATGCGCTGTGGCTCTGGGGGAGCGGTTCGATTCAACTGCAAAAGGCCGTGCTCCCCAAATTGGCGGCCAATGAGCCTTTCGCGCGAGGTCTCTACGCGTCGCACCAAGCCTTGGCGCAATGTGCGCCGCTGCCGATTAGCGCGGTGTCCTTGCTTGAATCGCAAGTTGCTGTGGCGGTTGTTCACGCGTCAACGGAGGCATTCGACCGCAATTGGCTGGAGCCCTTGCTGCACGCACTTGAGGTGGGACGTCTTCGATCGCTGCATCTGTATCTTGACGGGTACGCTTTGCACGCGAAGTACTCACTGATGCGACGTTGGTTCGGGCGCGCACGCCCCTTGGAGTTGCCGTGATCCGATCTATTCGCAGGCGGAACTCGTCCGATGCGAGCCTCGATGGCAAGCTGCATCCTTTGCTGCGCCGAATCTATGCCGCGCGCGGGGTGTCTACCGACGCCGAGTTGCAGCTCTCGCTCGATAAGCTCATACCCGTCGGTCAGCTCGATGGAGTCGATCGAGCGGTGGAGCTGCTGATTGACCACCGCGAGCGCGGCAGCCGCGTGCTCGTCGTTGGCGACTTCGATGCCGACGGCGCGACCAGTACGGCGCTCGTCGTGCGGCAACTGCGTCGCCTTGGGTACGCCGACGTTCACTACATGGTGCCGAATCGCTTTCAGTTCGGTTACGGTTTGACGCCGGAGATCGTGCAGCTCGCGTTGACGAAGTCGCCGCAGTTGATCGTCACTGTCGACAACGGGGTGTCTAGTGTCGCGGGGGTCGCGGCTGCCAAAGCGGCCGGCATCGATACACTGGTCACGGATCATCATTTGCCCGGTGTCGAGTTGCCGGCCGCTGCCGCGATGGTGAATCCGAACTTGCGCGACGCCACGTTCTCGAGCAAGGCGCTAGCCGGTGTCGGTGTCGCCTTCTACACGATGGCTGCGCTGACGCGCGCGCTGGTTGAGCGAAAACTGTGCGCTGCCGAATCGACGTCGATAGCAGATCTGTTGGACTTGGTTGCAGTCGGAACCGTGGCGGATCTCGTTCCGCTCGACTACAACAATCGAATTTTGGTGCACCAAGGGATGCGGCGAATTCGCGGGGAGCGATGCGTGGCGGGTATTCGTGCATTGCTCGAAGTGGCAGGGAAGCGGATCGACGCCGTCGTCGCATCGGACTTAGGATTTCAGATCGGCCCGCGCCTCAATGCAGCGGGACGCCTGGACGATATGAGCATCGGGATTGAATGCCTGCTCACCGACGACATGGTTCGGGCGCGCGCATTGGCGGGGCAGTTGGCGCAACTCAACCACGAGCGCCGGGATTTAGAACAACGGATGCAGCAGGAAGCGCTGGCCATCGTCAGCGAGAAGTACATGGACGGCACGACGCTGCCGTTGGGTGTGTGCTTGTTCGAAGAGACATGGCACCAAGGCATCGTGGGCTTGGTCGCATCGCGCATCAAGGATCGCGTCCATCGGCCGGTTATTGCGATGGCGCGCGCGGATGACACGACGCTGAAAGGATCGGCGCGGTCCGTAGCGGGTGTTCATATTCGCGACGTGTTGGATGCAATCGCTTCCGCTCACCCCGGACTCATCGACAAATTCGGCGGACATGCGATGGCCGCCGGCATCACGATCGCGGTGGCGAGGTACGACGAATTCGCCGCCGCATTTGATGTCGAAGTTCGTCGTTGGATGACGCTAGACGACGCGCAGGGGATCGTTCACACCGACGGACTAGTCGCGGAGGATGAATTCACTCTCGACGTGGCCCGACAACTCCGCGCCGGTGGCCCTTGGGGCCAGCATTTCCCTGAACCGCTCTTCGACGGCCGATTCACCGTCGTCGAAACTCGAGTCTTAGGCGAGCGGCATCTCAAGCTAAAAGTACGCAGCGAAGGCGGCCCCCTCGAAGCCATTGCCTTCCGCTACTTCGATGCCGACGACGCAGAAGACATCAAAGTAGGCCAGGAAGTCGAGATGGCCTATCGATTGGACGTCAACGAATATGCCGGCACGGAGCGACTGCAGCTCATAGTCGACTTCCTAAGGCCCCTCTAGGGCCAGCAACTAGGCTCTAGTCGCAGGGCGCCAAGAGCGCCAGTCACTAGGCACTAGTAGCTAAGCTCTATCCAGAGAAAGAGCGATCCGAGAAGCCTCGCTCGCACGCACTCCGAAATCTTTTCTGGCTAGAGCCTAGGGCCTAGTGACTAGAGCCTGGCGCGTCGCGCGCAGCGCCTCGTGCTACCATCCGCCGCCTCAAATCACTCGGCCGCGCCCCCATGGAACTGAATCAAATCCGACGCCTGATCGACGATCTCCGCGAGCGCAGCGAGGCGCTACGGAGGTTCCTTTGACTACGATAATAAGAAAGAACGTCTCGAAGAAGTCAGCGGCGAATTAGAAGATCCCGGGATCTGGAATAAGCCGGATAAAGCGCAAGAACTAGGTCGCGAACGTGCGCGGCTCGAACACGTCGTTCGCACGCTGGATACGATTCGCTCCGCCCTCAGCGACAACGGCGAACTGCTCGACATGGCGGTTGCCGATGGCGATCAGAACGCGATCGCCGAAGTGGAACGCGACGTCGGCCAAACCGAGCAAAGCGTGAAGAATCTCGAATTCCAGCGCATGTTCCCGGGCAAGATGGATTCGCACAGCGCGTTCCTCGATATTCAGTCGGGCGCCGGCGGCACCGAAGCTCAGGACTGGGCCAATATGATTTTGCGCATGTACTTGCGCTGGGGCGATCAGCACGGCTTCAAGACGGAAATCGTCGATGCCAACGGCGGTGAAGTTGCAGGCATCAAGAGCGCGACGATTAATTTTCAAGGCGACTATGCGTACGGCTGGCTGCGAACCGAAACCGGCGTTCACCGCTTAGTGCGCAAATCGCCCTTCGATTCGAATGCGCGGCGGCACACGTCTTTCGCATCGGTATTCGTTTCGCCGGAAATCGACGACGACATCGAGATCACCATCAATCCCGCCGACTTGAAGACGGACGTCTATCGATCGAGCGGCGCCGGCGGGCAGCACGTCAACAAGACCGAATCGGCCGTGCGCATCACGCATATGCCGACGGGACTGGTGGCCGCATGCCAGGCGGAGCGCAGCCAACACAAGAATCGCGACAAGGCGATGAAGATGCTGAAGGCGAAGTTGTACGAGTTGGAAGTGAACAAGCGCAACGCCGCCGCCAAGGTATTGGAAGAAACCAAGTCGGACGTGAGCTGGGGCAATCAGATTCGCTCTTACGTGCTCGACCAGTCGCGCATCAAGGATTTGCGCACCGGCGTCGAAGTGGGCAATACCACCGCTGTGCTCGACGGCGATTTGGATCAGTTCATGGAAGCAAGTTTGAAGCAGGGACTTTGAAATATCGGACGCGAGACTCGAGACTCGAGACACGACAGAGATTTTAATTTCTGCCGAGTCCCGAGTCCCGAATCCCGAGTCTCGACAAGAGAGACATCAATGACCGACGAACAACCGCCCATCGACGAGAACAAGCTGATCGCGGAGCGCCGCCAGAAGCTCGCGCAAATTCGCGAACGAGGCATTGCGTTTCCGAACGACTTCCGGCGAGACGTATTGGCCGAATACCTCCATGTCGGTTACGACGAACGGCCGACTGAGTGGTTCGACACGAACGTTATTCCGGTGAAAGTCTCCGGTCGCATGATGGCGAAACGCGGTCAAGGCAAGGTGAGCTTCGTCAACGTTCAAGATCGCTCGGGTAGCATTCAGCTATTCGTGCAGGCGAATGCGGTCGGCGCCGCCTACGACGATTTCAAGACGTGGGATGTCGGCGATATCGTGGCCGCGGAGGGCCCGCTGTTCAAGACGAAGACCGGCGAGTTGTCCGTCAAGGTCGAAAGAGTTCGTCTACTGACGAAGTCGCTGCGTCCATTGCCCGATAAGTGGCATGGATTGGCGGATCAAGAAACTCGATACCGTCAGCGCTATGCGGATTTGATCGTCAACGAGGAAAGCCGTAAGACTTTTGCGACGCGCGTCCGCATCGTCAAGTACATGCGCAATTTCTTGGACGCGATGGACTTCATGGAAGTCGAAACGCCGATGTTGCATGTGATTCCCGGCGGCGCGGCGGCCAAGCCGTTTACGACGCATCACAATGCGCTCGATATGCAGTTGTATCTGCGCATTGCACCGGAGCTGCATTTGAAGCGGCTCGTAGTAGGCGGCTTCGAACGCGTGTACGAAATCAATCGTTGCTTCCGTAACGAAGGGTTATCGACGCGCCACAATCCCGAGTTCACGACTGTCGAGCTCTACCAAGCTTATGCCGACTATCGTGATTTGATGGACCTCGTCGAGCGCCTGGTTCGCGGCATCTGCGACAGTGTGCACGGGTCGCGAGCTGTGCAGTATCAAGAGCAGTCATTCGATTTCGATAGGCCGTTTCGTCGCGTCACGGTCGAAGAAGTGATCGTCGAAAACAACGAAGGCATCGATCGCTCGAAGTTGCGCGATATTCCCTATTTGCGCGCTGCGTGCGCGCGGCTCGGCATTCAATTCAAAGACGGCGATGGCGCGGGCAAGCTGCAAATCGAGATCTTCGAGAAGACCGGCGAGCACCGGCAGATTCAACCGACGTTTGTGTATGCGTATCCGGCTGAAGTGTCGCCCTTGGCTCGTCGATCCGATGCCGATGAGTTCCTAACGGATCGCTTTGAATTCTTCGTCGGAGGCCGCGAATTGGCGAATGGCTTTTCCGAGTTGAACGATGCCGAGGATCAAGCGGCTCGCTTCAAGCAACAGGCAGATCGCAAGACGGCAGGCGACGAAGAGGCTATGTTCTACGACGCAGACTATATTCGGGCGCTGGAGTATGGGTTGCCGCCAACGGCTGGTTTAGGGATCGGCATCGATCGGCTTGTGATGGTCTTTACGAACTCGCCGACTATTCGCGACGTACTGTTGTTTCCGCATATGCGGCCGGAGACTTGAGTGGGATTTAACCCGGCATGCGATACCCCAACGCCGGAATCAATTTCCCCATGAACCGGAACAGGCCGTGTTCGTTCATCCACGTTGCGTAGGCGACGTAGTCGGGATCGCGGCTGAGATGCCGCTCTTCGGTCTTTGCTCGCAAAAAATAAATCGTATTCAGTAGCGCAAGTGCGGCGCAATTATGCAGCGCCGTCCGCCAGTCTTGCTGGCTGATGAATGGGATCGACACCAACCACCAACTCAAGTTCTTCGAAACGTACGCGGGATGCTTCGTGAATCGATACGGGCCCGACGTGATGATGCCGCGGTAAGTGAGGTTGGAGAAGCGCAATCCGAACGATACGGTCGATAGCGAATAGATCATCAATAGCGCGATGACCACGCACGCCCACACCGCGTGTAGCCACGGAATCGAAGCCAACCACTGACTCCAGAACAAGCCGTCTTCGTAGCGCAGATACTGAGCCTCGACGATCGAATAGAACGGCTGATAGCAAAGGAGGGCCACCAGCCAACCACCTGCGGTTGGTTCGGTTGAGCGAATGTGCGAGTCGAAGACGCGTAACGTGCAGCAGTATCCGATCACGCAAAACATCAGGTCGACGAGAAACGTGGTGTGATACAGAAAGTCGTACCAAACCATACCGCCACCCAGCGTGGTGGCCTTTTCCCACCACGAATGCGTTTGGGTGACTTCCTGTGTGAGATACACAGTCATCAGCGGTAGAAAAAATGCTTTCACTGTCCAGCCGGCGAAATGCTGCGCAATCGTTTTCCAGCTGCCTGGACGGCGACCCGTGAGCAGCATCGCGACTTCCCAATAGCTGTCGCGCGGCTCGAGCATCGCTCGATCGAGCAACCAGAAATAAAAGGGTGCCGCGGCCAACACCCAGATGCCGTACCTCTTGAGCAGGTTCCAGAATGGATCGTAGAAACTGCCGTGGTATTCCGGGAACACCCAATACGCGGCGGCGATGAGTCCAAGCGTCAGTGCGAATCCAAATAGCTTGACCGCAATGCGGCCGAAGTCGGACTGGCGTTCGCCGATCCAAATTAGTTGTGTCGAAGGGCGTTCGTAAACGCGGAAGCGAAAAAGATCGCTGAGTGCAATCAACGCCATCGAAACGGCGCATGCGATGATGACGTTACTGAGGACCGTCGCCGGATTGTGCGTCTGCGCGACCCACAGCACGACAAGACCCACCGCCATTGCGGCGACGTTGGTCAGAAAATCGCTGGCCGATGCAGGTCTCGCGGCCATCGTCTGAGGGGCTGCAGCCACGGTTAGGTTCCATTGACGGAGTAGGGCAGCGCTAAGGGTTGCATGCCGGCTGTCGGTCGATCTTCCAACTGAATCACGGAATTGGCTTGACCGAGGTTGATCACCGCGAGGACCTCAGAGCCTGACTGCGTAGCGGCGGCATACACAACATCCCCGGCATGAGTGCCTTCAAAGACGAGGCGTGCGCCGGGTAATGGCGGCACGCCGGTCGTTGCATAGCGAGCCATCCGACGTTTCACGGCGCCGCGGAAGTGCATTCGAGCGACGATTTCCTGCCCCGTATAGCACCCCTTCTCAAAGCTAATGCCGCCCAATGCATCTAGATTTAGCATCTGCGCGATGAATGCTTCGTGTGTCTGCGGAAAAATGTGCGGGATGCCGGCGCGAACATCAGCGAGCAGCCATTGTTCGGGCGACATCGAGTCGCGGGGTGCTTGCGACGTCGAGTCATGAGCTTGCGATTCGATCAGCAAGTAGCGATCATCGTTGGACAGCCAACTCACGATGCTTCGACCATCGATCTCGCGATGCGCTCGCGACGGCAAGGCCGGTTCATTTAACGCCGCACGTTGCTCTGACGATACGCCGGCAACGATGAGCGGTGCGGCTTCAATTTTTACTTTCGCGCGCAACACATATTTGCGCAAGCGGGCAATTAGCTGTTCTGCCATCTCCGGCACGACCAGCAACACAATGCCTTCGGCTCGCTCGATGAGAGTGAAAACGGCCTGCACTCTGCCTTGAGCGGAATTCACGCAAGCGAGTACTGCATTGCTGCGAGTCAGTGTGTCGAGATCCACAGTGACTTGACCTTGAAGATACGTGCGTGCGTCGGCGCCGCTGATCAAGAGGGGGGCAAAGAGCGTCATCCCGCTATGGTAGCCGGTTGGCAGGAACAGCATTGGCCGGATCAGTATTGGGCGGATCGGCATTGGGCAGGTTAGCGGGTAGCGCCAGATGCTTCACCAGCTGTTGGGCGTAGTTGGGTAACTCGGCTTGGCGTCGTACGCAGATAGTCAGCTTGCGCAGCGCCCATTCATCGGTGAGTTCGATGGCGTGCAATGGCATTTGCAGTGAGTTGCGGGCAACGGTGGTGGCGGGTGCAACCCCGATCCCGACGTTGCAACTGACGAACCGGCAAACAGCGTCGAAACTTCGCAGTTGGACGCGTAGCTTCAATCGTCTGCCTTGTGCGTCGGCTTTGTCGGCGAGAAATCGTTGCAGCGCGCTGGTTCGCTCCAACCCGACGAAGTCGTAGTCGAGCACCTCGGCAAAGGAGATGCGAGATGCGCTGGCCAACGCGTGAATCGGCGCGACAGCAATGACGAAACGATCTTCGCGAAAGGGTAGTACTTCGAGACCTGCAAGTTCGACTGTGCCGGCCACGATGCCGATGTCGGCTGTGCCATCGGCGACCGCGGCGACGATCTCATCGCTCAATCGCTCTTCGAGATCGATATTGATCTTGGGATAGGCGGCCAAGAATGCGCTCAACGGTTCCGGCAGGAATTCGGTGAGCGCATTGGTGTTCGACATTAGCTTAATGTGGCCTTTGAGGCCGCTAGCGAACTCAGCCAATTCGCCTCGCATTCGATCGGCCTGTTGCAGCAGAACACGCGCGTGATGAACCAGTGTTCGTCCGGCGGGGGTGAGCTGTACGCCGTGGCGTTCGCGCTGGAGGAGCGCCGTGCCCAGGGTTTCCTCCATATTTCGAATGCGAGTGCTCGCTGCAGCCAACGCTAGATGCGCCCGCTCGGCGCCCGCCGTGATGCTGCCGGCTTCGACCACATGCAGGAAGAGCCGTAAATCCACTAAATCGAACCGCATTGGAGCTATCGGACCCCGTATCCTTCGTCATTGGCGAAGGCACGCTACGCCAAAAACCGTTGGTGTCAATGTCGTAAAGAGCCGATCATGCCCGTCATGACTGGCATTAGCCTTCGCGAAGCCCCCGCTAAAGATCCTTCTCAGGATTCTTCTGGAACGAAGGTTCTGGCAGACTCTGTGGTGATGTCCCAGAGCGTGCACCAAAGCGTCGCATCCGATCCAGCTCCGATCGAGTCCATCGCGGGTTCCGCCGCTGCACCGTCCGAGGGCGAATTGCCTTCCGACGTCTCACCTTCTAAAGAGCCCCCCAAAGAATTTGGCGGCCGCGATGGTCTTGAACCCACTCGCTTTGGCGATTGGGAGAAATCCGGTCGCTGCATCGATTTTTAGAATTCGATTTTTAAGAACGCTAACCGAGACCCCGCATGGCGAAACGAGATAAACCCTTGGTACGACCGTTGTCGCCGTACTGGCAGTACGTGAACGTGCAGACGCTCCACACGATGGGATTCTCCATCCTGCACCGATTCACCGGCCTCGCATTGTCGGTCGGGTCGATCGTGTTGGTGTACTGGTTGGCCGCCGCCGCCTCAGGGCCGGAACGTTACGTCGAAGTTCAAGGCCAGTTGTCCGCGCTGTGGCTGCAAGTACTGCTGCTGGGCTGGTTGTTTAGCTTCTGCTATCACTTCTTGAATGGCATTCGTCACTTGGTGTGGGATACCGGTCGAGGTTTCGATCTCTCGGTTTCGCGTACGAGCGGGTACGCCGTTTTCGTCGCAGCGTTGGTTGCTACGGCCGCGCTGGCCTATGTGCTGTGCTCGCGGTTCGGAGGTGGCGTATGAACCTTCGCAGCCCGCTCCGCGACGTATTGGGCCTCGGCACCGCGAAAGAGGGCGCTAAGCATTGGTGGTGGCAGCGAGTGACTGCGATTGGATTAGCGCTGCTCGGTGTGTGGTTCGTCGCCTCGCTGATCTGCCTCGGTAGCCTTGAGTACGCGGCTATCACGAGCTGGATCGGCAGTCCATTCACTACAACGTTTCTGTCGATCTTCATCGTCACGCTGGCGCTGCACTCGCAACTAGGCGTGCAGGTCGTCATCGAAGACTACGTGCACGGCGCGTTGAAGACCGCATCGATTGTTTTGTCGAATTTCTGCCACATCATCGTGGCCACGTTGGGCGTGGTATCGGTGCTGCGCATTGCTTTCGGGAGCGCGGCATGAGTGCCTATGAGTTTATCGATCACACCTTCGACGTCGTCGTCGTAGGCGCGGGCGGGGCGGGATTGCGCGCGACTTTCGGCTTGGCGCATTCCGGCTTATCGACTGCGTGTATTACTAAAGTCTTTCCAACCCGCAGCCACACCGTGGCGGCGCAGGGCGGCATCAGCGCGGCGCTCGGCAACATGGGCAGCGACGATTGGCGTTGGCACATGTACGACACGGTGAAGGGCTCCGATTGGTTGGGCGATCAAGACGCCATCGAGTTCATGTGCAAGGAAGCACCCGATGCCATCATTGAGCTCGAGCATTACGGGTTGCCGTTCTCGCGCACGGAAGACGGCAAGATTTATCAGCGTCCGTTTGGTGGCATGACGACGGACTATGGCAATGGCCCCGCTGCGCAGCGCACTTGCGCCGCTGCGGATCGCACCGGTCATGCGATGTTGCATACGCTCTATCAGCAAGCGCTCAAGCATCAGGCGCAGTTCTTCATCGAATTCTTCGCCGTCGACCTGATCATGGAAAACGGCGCGTGCCGCGGCGTAGTTGCGATCGACATGGCGAATGGCACGGTGCATCGATTCCGCGGACATCAAGTCATACTGGCAACGGGTGGTTACGGTCGCGCATACTTTTCATGCACGTCCGCGCACACCTGCACCGGCGATGGCGGCGGCATGGTGTTGCGTGCGGGACTGCCGCTACAGGACATGGAGTTCGTGCAATTCCATCCAACCGGCATTTACGGATCAGGATGCTTGATTACCGAAGGCGCGCGCGGCGAAGGCGGGATTCTGCGCAATGCGCAAGGCGAAGCGTTCATGGAACGCTATGCGCCGAAAGCCAAGAACCTGGCCTCGCGCGACGTTGTGAGTCGTGCGATGACGATCGAAATTCGCGAAGGCCGCGGTGTGGGCCCAGACAAAGACCACATCTTCCTGCACCTTGAACACTTGGGTTCGGACCTATTGCACGAACGTCTGCCGGGTATCTCGGAAACCGCGAAGATCTTCGCCGGCGTCGATGTCACGAAGCAGCCGATTCCTGTCTTGCCAACCGTGCACTACAACATGGGCGGCATCCCCGCGAGTATTCACGGCGAAGTCGTCACGACGAAAAACGGGAATGCCAACACCGTCGTCCCAGGGTTGATGGCTGTGGGCGAGGCCGCCTGTGTGTCGGTCCACGGCGCAAATCGCTTGGGATCGAACTCGTTGCTCGACTTGGTAGTGTTCGGCCGCGAAGCTGCGCGTCATTGCGCTGAGATCGTGAAGCCGGGCACCAAGCACAAGCCGCTGCCGGCCGATGCGGGCGATCTCGCGGTTAGCCGTATCGACAAATTCCGCAATGCCAAAGGTCCACTGCGGACTGCGGACATCCGCCTCAACATGCAACGCGTGATGCAAAATCACGCGGCAGTTTTCCGCACTGGCGATTCGTTGAAGGAAGGCGTCGGGAAGTTGCAGGACGTTTTCAAGTCGTTCGAAAAGGTGGGCATCGCGGATCGCACGATGGTGTGGAACACCGACATGATTGAAACGATGGAACTCGATAATCTGTTGGGGCAAGCCGTCGCCACGATGAACTCGGCGGAGAATCGCAAAGAAAGCCGCGGCGCACATGCCCGCGAAGACTTCGCGGATCGTGACGACAAAGAATGGATGAAACACACGTTGTCGTGGGTGGGATCGGACGGCCAAGTGAAGATCGATTATCGCCCGGTGAACATGCACACATTGACCAGCGATGTGGAAGTCGTGCCGCCTAAGGCGAGAGTTTACTGATTTAAGCCCTAGGCTCTAGGTACTAGGCTCTAGCCGGACGGGAATCACTTCTCTCTTCTCTGGCTTGCCTAGCAACTGGAGTGTAGTGAAGAGAAGACTGGTTTTAATTCGAATATTGATTTTGAGAAGTGTTCTGATCAAGGCGTTAGGTACTTGGCTCCAGGCGCTAGTCGGAGGATGGGAATCCATTCCTGATCTGGCTAGAGCCTAGCGACTAGAGCCTAGGACTGTTACGTAACGAAGTGAAGTAATACACATGGCCCAATTTCGCTTACCTGCAAATTCCAAGATCGTCGGCGGCAAAGCCTACAAAGCCGAAGCCGGCGCAAAGGATGTGCGGACGTTTCGGATTTATCGCTTCGATCCCGAATCGGGTGAGAATCCGCGTGTGGATAGCTACGAGATCGATATGTCGAAGTGCGGTCCAATGGTGCTCGACGCGCTCATCAAGATTAAGAATGAGGTCGACTCGACGCTTACGTTCCGACGCTCATGTCGCGAGGGCATCTGCGGTTCGTGCGCGATGAACATCGATGGCGTGAATACGCTGGCGTGCACTCGTGCGTGCGACGACGTAAAAGGCGACGTCAAGATCTATCCGTTGCCGCACATGCCGGTGGTCAAGGATCTCGTGCCGGACCTGACGAATTTTTATGCGCAATACGCTTCTGTCCAACCCTGGCTGCAGACACGAACGCCTGCACCGCCTGATCGCGAGCGACTCCAATCGAAAGAGGATCAGGAAAAAATAGATCGTCCATCCGCCTGCATCTTGTGCGCGTGCTGTTCGACTAGCTGCCCGAGCTATTGGTGGAACAGCGATCGCTTCCTCGGTCCCGCCGCGTTGTTGGCGGCGTATCGCTGGATTATCGATACCCGCGACGAGGCGACCGGCGAGCGTCTGGACGCGCTCGAGGATCCGTTCCGACTCTATCGCTGCCACACGATCATGAATTGTGCGACGGCCTGCCCGAAAGACTTGAACCCGTCGAAGGCGATTGCCGAGATCAAGAAGATGATCGTGGAGAGAGCGCACTAGCGCGCGAGCGCTAGTAACTAGGCTCTAGGTGCTAGGCCCTAGCCAGATGAGAATGCGCATCTCGCTTCGTATTGGCGTTTCTCGAGTGTCTGCACACCCGAATGCGGGATGTCTGCACATTGAAGCACACGACGCACGCTCTTAATCTGGCTAGGACCTAGCACCTAGAGCCTAGCGCCTTAAGGTAATGGCTGTTACATTGCGGTGCTGGTTGCTTGAGAACGACAATTAAGGTTGACCTGTTAGCCGGCACAGTTCTTAAACCTTAGCGGGAACGCAACTCAACACATGGCATCGTTCAACGATACGCAGCGCGTCTATACGCTCCGGTGGCGTTGCCGTCGCGGGATGAAAGAACTCGATGTGCTCCTGACACGATATCTGGATCGCGACTACCACAAGGTTCCAGCCACTCAGCGGCAAGCGTTTGAAGCGCTGCTCGAACTGCCCGATCCGGAAATCCTCGACTACATTTTGGGTCGCAAGACCCCCCAAAACCGAGAACTCTCGCTTGTCATCGCTCGGCTCTCCGTCGCTGGCGATTGAGCGCGATACGCGCACAGAGCGCGTGATCGCTGGCGCAACCTTGGCGCTATGCGTCATCCCGTGGCTACTGCTGGACTTGAACTGGGCGCCAGCGGGATGTGCGGCGGCCGCCGTCGCCTTTCTGGGCTTTCGCCATCAAGGCTGGCTGAAGAGTTCGGAGACGCTGTTGTGGACCTCGGACGGAACCTGGTATTTCTCGAATTCGAGGGGAGGTAGACTCGATGCCGAGCTGGCTGCCGGGTCGATCTTTGGGCCGTGTATTTGGCTGAAGTTTTGCGTCCGAAGCGGTCCACGCCAGCTGTTTCTCATTCGCGGATTTGGAGGTCTGACCCCGGATTTGCATCGCCGGCTCACGGTCAGGTTACGATTGGACTCGACTGCGATTTCAAGTGCAATGGGCTCAGATTCAGCAATCTTGTTGGGCAAGAGAGCCAATTAGACCGGTAGTTGGGATTGACTGGCCGGCATCACTAGCCAGAATCACTGGCCAGAATCACTGGCCGGAGTGACTGGTTAGAAGACCCGCTTAACCAGATTCTGGGCATGTGGCCAACTCTGGAGTGGCCAAGCAGTAGTCCTTCGTACAAGTAAAGTCCTAAAGGCTAAGAACCGTGACGCATTCGAACACCGCTGACCGCGCCTACGGGCGAACTTTCCGTCAGCGGCCTAGTCTATGTATGGACCGCAAAGGGCGGCGTCCGTCGTCGCTGAACTACAAAGTAGAGTTCGCCCGTGAGCATGCAAGACTTATTCGCCCGATTCGAAGTCCGCTCGCCGACTCCGCGCACCGGCACATTGGTGCCGACGGGCTCCGTTCAGGTGGCCCGAATTCTGACGCCCACCGCGGCGTCTACCCAGACATCGACCAGTGTGTCGACCGGAGTGTCGCAGCCGATGAATCGGAACGAACAAGGCGATGGCATGACGGCTGACGTCAGCGATCTGCAGTTGGTCCAACGTGTGCAACGTGGCGACCGGCGCGCCTTCGACCTGCTGGTCGTGAAATACCAGCACAAGGTATTGAAGCTCGTGGGTCGACTAATTTCGAATCCAGCCGAGGCAGAGGATGTTGCGCAAGAGGCGTTCATCAAGGCTTACCGCGCGCTGAAGTCGTTCCGCGGCGATAGCGCGTTCTACACCTGGCTCTATCGCATCGCGATCAACACCGCGAAAAATGCGCTGGTGTCGCAGGGGCGGCGCCCCGTCGATTTCAATCTGGATTTGCAAGATCCGACGCAGCACGAAATGCAAGCGAGACTGCGTGACAGCGACACGCCGGAAGGCATGTTGCTGACCGACGAAATTCGTCTGACCGTCCAACTAGCCATGCAAGAATTGCCGGAAGATCTACGCACGGCAATCACGTTGCGCGAACTCGAAGGCTTGTCGTATGAGGAGATTGCCGAAGCGATGGATTGTCCGGTAGGCACCGTGCGCTCGCGCATTTTCCGCGCGCGCGAAGCCATCGACAAGAGACTCCAGCCGTTGCTCGACTGACGCATCGTTTTCACTGTTTCATCTATCTGTTCGATTAGTTAAGTAAGTACGAGCCCGTAGCCACATTTATGACCGACGCCATTCACGAACAACTGTCCGCGTTTCTCGATGGAGAATTGTCGGCGGCCGAAAGCGAGTTGCTGCTCAAACGCGTTGAGCGCGATCCGGAACTGAGCGCTCGTCTCAAGCGGCATATGCTGATCGGCGATGGGTTGCGCGCTACACAAGCCGAAGGGCCTTCGCGCGGATTTTCATCGCGTGTCTCCGAGGCGCTCGCGGCCGAATCGTTGCCGGGCCGTGCTCGCTGGGTCGCGAGCCAATGGCTGAAGCCTGTGGCGGGCGGGGCGATCGCGGCGGGCGTGGCGGCTATGGTGCTGGTGTCGTTGCGAACGCAGCCGGATGCCGCCGGCGTGCAAATGGCGGGTGTGGGCGTCGCGCCCACAGAAGTAGTTTCGATGCCGGTCGTGAGTTCGGCCCTCACGGTCGATACTCGCGTTGCAAGTCAATCGAACGTGCCGGCAACCGATGGTTCCGATCGTTTCGTGGTGCCGGGGCCTTCGTCCAATCGCGCCGCGCCGCCGATTCGCGTCATGAATCAGGGTCAGTTGGCGAATTACGTGGTCGCGCATAGCGAGTATTCGTCGCCTTTGGGGCGGCGCAATGTGCTGACCGGCTTGTTGGCTGAAGAAGTCGATGCGGATCAAGCGGATTTCTTTCTGCTGGAAGATGCAGAACGCGAAGCTCTTCAGAAGGAGTTGGCCAGGGAGCGCACGAACCTGGCGAACAAACCGGTGGCGCGTCAGAATGGCGCACGCGCCGTGTCTGGCCGTTAACCTCTGGCTTTCAACGTGTTACTCCGTTAACAGGCAGCAACTCTTCCAGGCCATGCGAAGCGCATCATTGTAGACATGAGCTTGATGACCCTTCCATTCGCCCGCACTCGCGTCGCGCGAGGGGCCCGGGCATTTATCTTCACTTTGGCGATGGCGATGGCGATGGCGATGGCGACTGCGTCTGTTTCCGTTCATGCGGCGGATGACACGTCGCAAGATGCGCGCCAATGGCTCGAGAAGATGTCGCGTGCCTTAGCAGCTCGCAATTACGACGGCCGTTTTCTGCACGTTGTCGGTGGCCATACCGAGAACATGAGGATCATTCATCGTGTCGACTCGCAGTCGGTCACGGAGCGTCTGATTTCCCTCGATGGCAGCGGGCGCGAATTGGTGCGAACAGATACAGAGGTCGTGTGCTATTTGCCCGATCGGCGCACCGTATTGATCGAGCGCCGCTCCGACAGCAATTCATTGTTGGCAACTGTGCCGCTGTATTCCGAAGGCCTGCAGGCTCACTACATCATTGCAACTCCGGGCGTGACGAGATTGCTCGGTCGGCCCGTCCAGTACCTGACCGTTCAGCCGCGCGACAACTTTCGCTATGGCTACAAGCTGTGGTTGGACGTGGAAACGGGGATGCCATTGAAGTCGCAACTTTGCGATAGCAGAGGGCGAGTGCTCGAACAAATCGTGTTTTCGGAGCTCACGGCGCCGTCGTCGATCGACGCAGCGTTGATGAAATCGTCGATCGACACGGCCGGCTTTCGCTGGATCCGCCAGGAGGCGCGTGCTTTGCGGCTCGCTCCGAATACGGCTTCGAGCGGCTCCGCCGCCGGAACGGGCTGGATCATCGTCAATCCGCCGCAAGGATTTAAACTGACCGTCACACGAACGCAAACCATTCTCGGCGCTCCCGCGCCGGTGAGGCATCTGGTGTTGTCGGACGGTCTTGCTTCCGTGTCGGTCTTTATCGAGCCGATCGGTCCGCCGTCCGGTAATCCTGTCCTGGGCGGAAAGGGGGCGGCGTCCGTTGCTACGGCGGTCAAAAATGGTGAACTCCTCAGGGATGCGATTCCCGAATTTGCGCGGGTGGGTGCAGCCCTAGCGTACTCCACTGAAAAAGAGGCTCATCGCATCACGGCGGTCGGTGAAGTGCCGGCATCGACGTTGCGCGCCATCACCGCTGCGATTCAGCGCGACATGGCCTCGGAAGGCGCGACGGACGCAACTACCGCCCCGTCGCCAGCCGGCGGTCCCGCCAGCACTCGCTAGATTGCGGTTAAGCGCATTATGAAATCTTGGATCGTCTATTCGCGGTCCGGCTGCGGGCTTTGCGAAGAGTTCATGGTCGAACTGGCGCGATTGTTGGGGCCGTCAGCGCCGCAGGTGGCCGTTGTCGATATCGATTCCGATGTCGAACTCACTCGCAAATACTCGACGAAAATTCCGGTGTTGACCGTCGATGGCGACTTCGTGTGTAACTATCGCGTGGACAGCGAGCGCGTCAGTCGGCACATCGAACGCTAAGGCTGCGAGTCTCTTAACCAAAGGCGTGGGTTAAAGCGCCTCTTTCCCGGCCTAGCGCCTGGTTCCTCCGCTATAATCCAGCCCCTTTTCGGCCGGGCGTCGGCCGACTGACGACCTCACTTTTGACCCGCGCACCCTTGACTATGACCGTCTTCGAATCGAGTGCCGCTTATTCGGCCAGTTTGCGTTCGGCCGTTTTCGGCTCCGCCTATCTGACTTCAGCCTTAAAGCACGTCCGCCTTCGGCGCACTTCCGCATTGTCATCGCTTCCGCGGGCCGACGCTGTCGCCCACGTTCATGCTCTGGGCGAGCGCTGCCGATGAAACTGATCCGGAATTTCTCGATTATTGCCCACATCGATCACGGCAAGTCGACGCTGGCCGACCGGCTCATTCAATTGTGCGGCGGCTTGGAAGAGCGCGAGATGGCGGCGCAGGTGCTCGATTCCATGGACCTGGAGCGCGAGCGCGGCATCACTATCAAGGCGCAGAGCGTCACCCTGTATTACAAATCGCGGTCCGGTGAAACCTATCAGCTCAACTTGATCGATACGCCGGGACATGTGGACTTCTCGTACGAAGTCTCGCGCTCGCTGGCCGCTTGTGAAGGCGCATTGCTCGTCGTCGATGCCGCGCAGGGCGTCGAAGCACAGAGCGTCGCGAACTGCTACACCGCGATCGAGCAAGGACTCGAAGTGGTGCCAGTGATCAACAAGATCGACTTGCCATCCGCAGATCCGGCGAAAGTCATCAAAGAGATCGAGGAAATCATCGGCATCTCTGCGGAAGATGCCATGCGTGTCAGCGCGAAGACAGGCGAGGGCGTGCCCGATTTGCTCGAGGAAATCATCCGGCGTGTCCCGGAGCCGAAAGGCGATCCGGATGCACCGGTGCAAGCGCTGATCGTCGATTCGTGGTTCGACAACTACGTCGGCGTCGTATCGTTGATTCGCGTCGTCAACGGCACATTAAAGACCAACGCAAAGATCCGAGTGTGGACCACCGGTCGCACTCACAACATCGACAAGCTAGGCCGTTTTCATCCGAAATCGCGGCCGACCGATAGCCTCGGGCCTGGTGAAGTCGGCTTCCTGATTGCGGGCATCAAAGAAATCGACGGCGCACCGGTCGGCGATACGATCACGTTGGATTCGAAGCCGTGCGCCGCACCGCTTGCCGGTTTTAAGCAGATCAAGCCACGCGTATTCGCGGGTTTGTTTCCGGTCAGCACGGACGACTACGAGTCGTTTCGAGACGCCTTGTCTAAGCTCAAGCTCAACGACTCGGCGTTGCACTACGAACCTGAAGTCTCGACGGCTTTGGGTTTCGGCTTTCGCTGCGGTTTCCTTGGGCTCCTGCACATGGATATCGTCCAAGAGCGGCTGGAGCGCGAATACAATCTCGCACTCATCACCAGCGCACCCACCGTGGTGTATGAGGTTCTGCGTACCGATGGCACCATTGCTTACGTCGACAATCCCGCAAAATTACCGCCGAGCAACGATATCGACGAGTTGCGTGAGCCGATGATCATCGCGAACATCCTGCTGCCGCCGGAGCATGTGGGCGGCGTGTTGAAGCTCTGCAACGACAAGCGCGGCAAGCAGAAGAAAATGCAGTACTTGGGTAATCAGGTGACGCTGCAATACGAGCTGCCGATGGCCGAAGTCGTGCTCGATTTTTTCGATCGATTGAAATCGGTGAGCCGCGGCTACGCGTCGTTCGACTATGAGTTCAGTCATTTCCAGGCCGCGCCGCTGGTCAAACTCGATATTCTGATCAACGGCGACAAAGTGGATGCGCTCTCGCTCATCGTCCATAACGACAACGCCTACAACCGTGGCCGTGAATTGGTGGATAAGATGCAGGAGCTGATCCCGCGGCAGATGTTCGAGGTGGCGGTACAAGCGGCCATCGGCGCACATGTCGTTGCGCGAGCAACCGTCAAGGCGATGCGCAAAAACGTGTTGGCCAAGTGCTATGGCGGCGACATCTCGCGCAAACGCAAGCTGCTCGAGAAGCAAAAGGAAGGCAAGAAGCGCATGAAGCAGGTGGGCTCGGTCGAAATTCCGCAGGAAGCGTTCCTAGCGGTGCTCAAGATAGGCAAGGATTAACGGCTCGAGGTCAGGTAATGGTCATCGACTTTTCATTCATATTGGTCATTGCGCTGTTGGTGACCGGAGCGGTGTGGGGCGCCGACGTCTTGTTCTTCAAAGCGAAACGTCCGGTGCCGGTGGCGAAGGACGGTGAGCCCGCGCCACTGAACGAACCGATCGCAGTGGAATATGCGCGCTCTTTTTTCCCGATCATTTTAGTGGTCTTGGTGATTCGCTCGTTTCTGCTCGAGCCGTTTCGCATTCCGTCCGATTCGATGATGCCGACACTGTATGACGGAGATTTCATCTTCGTGAACAAATACGCATACGGGCTGCGAGTACCGGTGGCCAACATCAAGATCGTTTCCGTCGGCGATCCGCATCGCGGCGATGTCGTGGTGTTCCGCTTGCCGGCAAATCCATCGATCAATTACATCAAGCGCTTGGTCGGATTACCCGGCGATCATATCGTCGTGCGCGAGAACCGCGTGTTCGTCAATGACAAGCCGATGGCTGTCGAATTGAACGGATTTTATTCAGACGAGCATGGGTATACGAACGCGCAGCTCGCATTCGAGCAGCTCGGCGACGTCAAGCACACCGTCATGTTCACCAATGATCGCTACTCGACCGATTTCGAGGCCATCGTGCCGGCCGGGCACTTCTTTTTTATGGGCGACAACCGCAATAACAGCCAGGACAGCCGCTTTCCTCAGGTGGGCTTCGTGCCGGAAGGCAACCTCGTCGGCCGGGCGGTACGTATTTGGATGAATTGGCGGGCCTGGGAAATGCCCGTTTGGAGCCGTATCGGCACCAAGATCGAATAGCCGCGACGTAGTTGGCGGGACAGACGCGCCGGTTTAGTTTATAGAATAGGCAGGTTTTACTTAAGGCACACCTAGCGGCCGGACCGGCTAAGACGAGGACAGCATGCAGTGCGGGCAACAGAAGCAGCGTGGCGCAACCCTTTTGGGAATGATCACCATAATTGCCATCTTAGGTCTCGGCGTGTACGCCGGCATTCGGCTTTTTCCTCTCTATATGGAGAACATGGCCATCGCGCGAGCGTTGAAGCAAACGGCAGCTACGGCCGGAGGCGACATGAACCCGAATGC
>Ga0193752_1000783_pt1 | contig 28789 bp, 21 predicted proteins | sample H1c1metaG_FD_144924 | JGI IMG/M metagenome (GOLD analysis project Ga0193752, IMG submission 144924) | Soil microbial communities from a riparian zone of the East river system, Colorado, United States - H1c1 | ecosystem: Environmental > Terrestrial > Soil > Riparian zone | place: USA: East River...
GCGTATCGCGCTGTAGCCTTCTTAAGGCCGCATTTTCAGCTTGACGAACTTTCCGTCTCGCTGCGCCTGGTTGCCGACCTCCCCCCGCCGGCGAAATAATTTTTCTCCCTCGAATTTCGGGGTTGAAAAAAAATTTCGCAAAAGCAGCAGACCGTTTCGTCTTAGTTGTGTAAGCGAGTAGGCTGGAGAGAAAGAGGCCCGAAAGCCTACTAACTTGTTAGCAACAAAGCGAACGGTTTAATAAAAATAAGGGTAGTAATTTTTTAAGGAGTAAAAAGGACAAAGTTATGGCAACAGATAATTATTTAAAGGTAGACACTATCGAGGGTGAAGTTGAAGCGGTGGGTTTTGAAAAGCAGATCCAGATCGAATCATATTCGTTCGGGGCAAGCAATCCGGGGTCGGCGGGTGTCGGTACCGGCATGGGATCCGGAAAAGTTTCATTGCAGGATTTCCACTTCGTGATCAAGAACGGTAAGGCAAGCCCGGCGCTGTTTCTGGCTACTGCCAAGGGTAATCACATCCCCCAGGCCATTCTTAGCCTGCGCAAATCCGGCGGCGACGGCAAGCCCTATGTTTTCACCAAATACACGTTCAAGGACATCCTTATCTCGTCCTTCCAGACGGGTGGCAGCAAAGGCGGCGACGGTCCGATCGACCAGTGCTCGTTCAACTTTACCGCTATTACGGTCGAGTACTTCCAGCAGAAGGCGGACGGATCGGTTTCATTGACCAACACCGTCAGCTACGACATCAAGAAAGTCGAAGGCACAGGCGCCTAAGATCTTTCAAGACTGAAAAAATAAACATTAACCTTGTCTGCCGCTTTTAAAAAGGCGGCAGACAAATTTGTCTTTTTACGCCCTATTCCTTTCAAGATGCCGCGAACCGATAACGAAATACGTGTAACACCTTCGGTACTCGACCGGCTGATAGACCTCGACCCGAGACAATCGACCGAGGCGCCTAAATCCCGCTCGGCCTCGGTTGTCGATCTTAAACAATCGGTCCGCCGTGATCTTGAATGGCTCCTGAATACGCGACGTGCTTCCGATGCCGACGGCGGCCTCGAAGAATTAAAAAAATCGGTACTGACCTACGGCCTGCCGGATTTTACGGGCGTCAGCGCCAAGAGCCACATCGAACAAAAACGTCTGACCCAGTCGCTCGAAACTGCGCTCAAAACGTTTGAGCCCCGTTTTATTGATCTGAAAGTCAGCTTGGAACCAATCAGCAGCATAGACCGTCAATTACGGTTTCGCATCGAGGCCCGTCTGGACATCGAACCCACGCCGGAACCAATTGCATTCGACACGGTACTGCAGCTTGGGAGCGGCGAATTCGCCGTGTCCGAGAAATGACCGCTTCAGAGGTTAAGTCGATTGTTACCTGTTTTTATTCTCAATCCATCTTCAATAAGCTATAATATTCTTTCCCTATGCGAGACGAACTTTTAGGTTACTATGAGCGGGAACTTGTCTTTCTGCGCCGGATGGGCGCCGAGTTTGCCCGTAAGTACCCGAAGATCGCCACCCGCCTGCTGCTCGACGAGGAAAAGATCGAGGACCCGCACGTCGAGCGCATGATCGAGGCGTTTGCTTTTCTTACCGGGCGGATCAACCTCAAGCTCGACGATGAACTGCCCGAGATAACCGAGAGTTTTCTAAACGTTCTTTATCCCCATTACCTTGCGCCGATACCATCGATGGCGATAGCGCAGTTCTCGTTCGGCTCGCCAAACGATAAGCTGACCGCCGTTCAAAAGCTGGCGCGCGGTGCCCGGCTCAATTCACGCCCGGTGGACGGTACGCCGTGCCAGTTTCGGACCGCCTACGACGTTCATCTTGCACCACTCGAGATCGTGGATGCGGCGCTCGAATCGCCCGCGCCAAAGGACGCCCGCGGCAAGTTCTCGAATAGTCATATCCGGATCAGCATGCGCTGCTACGGCGACGCCAATTTGCACGAAATGAAGGTGGGCGAAACGGGCCAGCCGCTCGATTTCCTGCGGTTTTACCTGAATGGCGATCCGCAGCTCGTATTCCCGCTTTACGAGATCATCTTCAATCATGCTGACAAGGTCGAATTCAGGCCGCGCGAACCGATGATCGGCGGCAAATCGATGAAAAGCATGTCGAACCTGAAGCTGAAACTGCCCGAATCCGTCTTTCTAAATGCGAGCGATGTTATAAAACAGGTGGGGTTCGACGATTCGGAAGCGGTGCTGCCTTATACAAAACGCTCGTTTTCGGGATACCGGCTGCTGACGGAGTATTTCTCGTTTCCATACAAATTTCTATTTTTCGATCTTCACGGGCTGGACCAGGCGATCGCCAAGAAGTTCGGCTCGAATTTCGATATCCTGATCCATTTGAAGGATGTTACGCCACCGGCCGCGCCGGTTGTCGTCGATACGTTCCGGATGGGATGTACGCCGATCGTCAACTTGTTTTCGAGGCTCGCGGACCCTATCTATATCTCGCAGCACAAATACGAATACCATGTGATCCCGGACGTCCACCGGCAGTCGACAACCGAGATATATTCTGTGGACGGCGTCATTACGACCGAGCCGCGGACCAACACGACACGGGAGTTCTCGCCGTTCTATTCGCTCCGGCACGCTTATGGAGAGCAGGTCGAGAAATCATTCTGGTATGCGACCCGCAAAACATCGCAGCGGCCAGACGACGAAGGAACGGAGGTTTTTATGTCGCTTGTGGACATGAACTTTAACCCGCTCGTACCGGCGGTCGAGGTATTGAATGTCAGGACGATGTGCACGAACCGGGACCTTCCGGCGCGACTGCCCTTCGGCGGCAAGGAAGGCGATTTTGAGGTTGAGGGAACCGCGCTGCTCTCTCGCGTGAGATGCCTGACAAAACCGACCGAGACGATACGTCCGGCGCGCCGCAGGGCCGCGCAATGGAGACTGATATCGCACCTGAACCTGAACTATCTCTCGCTGGTCAGCGGCGAAAACGGAACGCCCGAAGCGCTGCAGGAGATACTTCATCTCTACAACTTCACCGATTCGGCGGTGACGAGAAAACAGATCCTCGGGATAACCGGGATCGAGGCTCGCAAGGTGGTGAAGCAAATGGGCGGTCATATTGGCGCCGGGTTTGTGCGGGGGCTCGAGACCACACTTACTTTTGACGAGGACCAGTTTGTCGGGAGCGGCATGTTCCTTTTCGCATGCGTTCTGGAGCGTTTTCTGGGGTTGTATGCCTCGCTGAATTCTTTCAACCAGATGGTGCTGCGTACCGAGCAGCGCGAGGAGCCCGTAAAACGGTTTCCTCCGCGCGCGGGCGAGCAGGACCTGCTTTAACGTTTTTACGCGGTTTTTGCCGCACTCAATTAATTTACCGGTCGTATGGCGGAAAAGAAGAGTGTAAAAACCGAGATCTTCGACGACCCGACCCGCTTCGAATTTTTTCAGGCGGTGCGGGTGTTCGAGAAGATATTTCCTGACCGTAAGGCGGTCGGGCGCGAAAGTGTGCCAACTAACGAGGTCCTGCGGTTCCGCTCGCGAATGGCGCTCGATTTCCCTGCCAGCGAAGTTCACGAGATAGTCGAATTAGAGGATGAGCTTACGGGCGAACAGAAAACGGAAATGTTCGTCAATTTTATGGGTATGGCAGGGGTCAGCGGTGTGCTCCCGGTCCATTACACCGAGCTGATCATGGACCGCATCCGGTATCGCGACACCGCGATGTGGGCCTTTCTCGACATTTTTACCCATCGTTCCGTCTCGATGTTTTTCAGGGCGTGGGAGAAGTACCGCTTCCCGGTTGCTTACGAGCGTGGAAACGACGATTTTACCGCGTTCCTTTTCGATTTTGTGGGCCAGGGAACTGCGGGCCTGCGCGGGCGCATGGGGCTCGAAGACGAATCGCTTCTGCCATATAGCGGCCTGATCGCGCAGAAGCCGCATTCTACAAAGGCGCTTGAGAATATTTTGAGCGATTACTTTGGCGTCCCGGCAAAAATCGAGCAATTTTTCGGTCAATGGTTGAAGCTTTATGACGAGGACATTACGAAGCTCGGTAAGGCAAACAGCGCGCTCGGGGTAAGCGCGATAATCGGCACGCGTGTTTGGGACCAGCAGTCCAAGTTTCGTGTACGCCTTGGAGCCCTGACGTTTCGCCAGTTTCAGGATTTTTTGCCTAACGGCCCTGCGAACAAAGCGCTTCACTCGATAGTGAGTTTTATGACCGGCATCGAGTTCGATTTCGATGTGCAGCTCGTATTGAAAGCGAAGGAGGTTCCGGGCACGGTAATGACAACCCGGGCGATCAGAAAGCCGATGCTCGGCTGGACCTCATGGCTAAAATCGAAACCCTTTAAACAGGATGACGATCAGGTGGTGCTGGAGACAGAGGGGATTTAAACCACAGAGGCACGGAGACACAGAGAAGGAGTGAGGTATTGAGCGAATTTTTAGTTGTAATTGAAATTCAAAAGTAAATACGATGTTTGAACCTGTCGACGCCCGGACACAGAAATTAAACGAGATAACTGAAAAAGTTATCGGCTGCGCTATCAGCGTTCACAGAGTATTGGGTCCGGGCTTGCTTGAATCGGCTTATGAGGAATGCTTGTGTTACGAGCTTTCACAACTCGGTTTAGCGTTTAAGCGTCAAGTGCCGCTTCCGGTGACATACAAAGAGGTACAACTGGATTGCGGCTATAGAATGGACATTGTTGTTGAGGATCTATTAATAGTGGAGATCAAAGCGGTGGAAAGAATTATCCCAGTTCACGAAGCGCAGCTTTTGTCGTATTTGAAATTAGCAAACAAACCGATCGGCTTGATCATGAATTTTCACGTCGCGGTTTTGAAGAACGGTTTGAAGAGAATTCGGAATTAACACTCTCTGTGTCTCCGTGCCTCTGTGGTTAATATTTTGGAGAATAAAGAATGAACGTAAACCTAAAATCTTTGGTCGGTAGATTGAACGATACTTCCCGGAACGCCCTTGAGGGCGCTGCGGGGCTATGCCTCTCACGCACGAATTACGATGTTGAGGTCGAACACATCCTGGCCAAATTGCTCGAGGAGGACGACACCGATCTCCACCGGATATGCCGTCATTACGAGGTGAATGTCGACCGGATCGCCAAAGACGTCAACGGCGCGCTCGACCGGCTAAAGAGCGGTAATTCGCGCACGCCGGGCCTGAGCGACCGTATCCCTCGCTGGATACAGGACGCGTGGCTGCTGGCCTCGGTCGATTTTGGCGCGGCGCGGGTGCGTTCGGGACATCTTATTCTCGCGCTGCTGGCTAACGAGAGCCTTTCGAGGCTCGCGCGTGACATCTCGCGCGAATTTAATCATATCTCCGAGGATTCCCTGCGCGCTAAACTTGGCGAGATCACCGCCGATTCTGTAGAAGAACGCGATGCCGTCGCACTTGGCGAAGCTGCCGGTGTTTCGGATGGCGCGCCTGTCGCCAGCGGCGTTCCGGGCAGAACCAAGGCGCTCGATCAATATACCGAGGACCTTACCGCCAAGGCGCTCGCCGGCAAGATCGATCCCATACTCGGGCGCGATTTCGAGATCCGGCAGATCGTCGACATCCTGACCCGCCGCCGCCAAAATAACCCGATACTTACCGGTGAAGCCGGCGTAGGCAAAACGGCCGTCGTAGAGGGGTTTGCGCTTCGTATTTCGCAGGGCGACGTGCCGGAACCGCTGAAAAATGTGGCTGTTCGCACGCTCGATCTCGGGCTGCTGCAGGCCGGGGCAGGTATCAAGGGGGAGTTCGAGAGCCGCTTAAAGGCGGTCATAGATGAGGTCAAGGCATCGCCCCAGCCGATAATCATGTTTATAGACGAGGCTCATACGATGATCGGGGCCGGCGGGCAAGCTGGGCAGAACGACGCCGCGAACCTGCTCAAACCCGCGCTCGCACGCGGCGAACTTCGCACAATTGCCGCGACAACCTGGGCCGAATACAAGAAATATTTTGAAAAGGACGCCGCGCTTGCCAGGCGGTTCCAGGTCGTCAAGGTCGAAGAGCCGGATGAGGAAAAGGCGATCAACATGATGCGCGGGCTCTCCGACAAGATGGAAGAGCATCACAATGTTCGCATCCTGGACGAGGCGATCGTCGATTGCGTAAAGCTCTCGCACCGCTATATCACCGGCCGCCAGCTTCCCGATAAATCCGTTTCGGTGCTCGACACGGCCTGCGCGAAGGTAGCGATCGGCCAAGGCGCGACCCCGGCCCCGGTCGAGGATGCGACCCGCCGGATCCAGAACCTGACCGCTGAGATCGAAGCTCTCGAACGCGAACAGGTTACTGGCGCGGCGCATGACGAGCGGCTCGCAGAATTGACCGCGGCGCGCACCGAAACCGAGGGGCAGCTCGCGACGCTCAACGAGCAATGGGAAAAAGAGAAGGTTATCACCGAAGATATTCGCAATATCCGGACAAAGCTGGAGATGTCGCGCCTCGAAGCGAAAATGGAGAAGTCGCAAGCTGCGTCAGTGGGCGGAGGAGAGGTCGGCAATTTCGTGCCCGCTGACGGCGAAGAAACTGCTCCGGAAGGCGAATCGTCGGCAGATGCACCCGTGGCGGAAGCACCTGCGGAGGCCCCGGCCGAACCGATCGATAAGGAGTTTCTCAAATCCGAGCTCAAACGCCTGAACGAGGAATTGAAAACCATTCAGGGCGAAACCCCTCTGATGCAGCCGGTCGTCAATGGGCAGTCGGTGGCTGAGGTCATCTCGGGCTGGACCGGCATCCCGATCGGCCAGATGGTAGCGGATGAGATAATGGCCGTTCTCAACCTTGACGACCGGCTCCGTGAAAGGGTCTTGGGTCAGGATTACGCGCTGGAGCAGATCGCACAGCGTATCCGCACATCGAGGGCCGGGCTGACCGATCCGAAGCGTCCTATCGGCGTATTCCTGCTCGTCGGGACCAGCGGCGTCGGCAAGACCGAAACTGCGCTGGCGCTGGCCGATATGCTGTACGGCGGAGAGCGCAACCTGATCTCGATCAACATGAGCGAATACCAGGAGGCACACACGGTTTCGAGCCTGAAAGGATCACCTCCCGGATATGTCGGTTACGGCGAAGGCGGTGTGCTGACAGAGGCTGTGCGGCGTAAACCATACTCAGTTGTGCTGCTGGACGAGGTCGAAAAAGCGCATCCGGACGTCATGGAGCTTTTTTACCAGGTGTTCGACAAGGGCGTGCTTGAAGACGGAGAGGGGCGCGAGATCGATTTTAAGAATTGCGTGATCCTGCTCACATCCAATGTGGCAACCGACACGATAATGAAGCTCTGCGCAGATCCCGATACAAAGCCACTTCCCGAGGGCCTTATAGAAGCCATTCGCCCCGAGCTAGTCAAGGCGTTCAAGCCCGCGCTACTCGGCCGAATGGTCACGGTTCCCTACTATCCGATCTCGGACGATATTCTGCGGCTGATCATCAAGCTACAGCTCAAGAAGATCGAGAAACGCATCGCCGATAACCACAATGCGCAATTTTCCTATGACGAATCCGTCATAGATACGGTCGCGAAACGGTGCACCGATGTGGATAGCGGCGCACGTAACGTTTATAACATCCTGACCGGATCGCTGCTGCCCGAGATGAGCGGCGAGGTACTTTCACGAATGGCCGCCGGTGACGCGATTAAGAGTGTAAAGGTATCGGTTGGCGGCGATGAGAAATTTGTGTATGACATTAGTTGATTGGGGGAAACTGACAAGGAGTAAGGGGTAAAGCCATGCCGAAAGCAACGCAAGACAGGAGATTGATGAAGATCACGACGCCGCTCGGAAAGGACGTCCTGATGATAAATAAACTAACGGCTACCGAGGGGCTCTCCCGCCTTTTTTCCTTCGAGACCGAGCTTGTTTTCGACCACGGCGAGGTGGGGTTCGAGGCGCACGTCGTCGATATCCAGTCTATCCTCGGACAATCGGTTTCCATCGAGATCGCCCAGCGTGACGGCACGACGCGCAAATTCAACGGCATCGTCAACCGGTTCTCGCAAGGCACCCGGAGCGCCCGGTATACATTTTATTACATGACGATCGTGCCGCAAGTATGGCTTCTGACCCAAAAACACCAGAGCAGGATCTTTCAGCACAAGAGTATTCCCGATATATTAAAAGACGTTTTTACGGGTTTCGATGTTTCGTATGAGATCCAGGGCGATATGAAACCGCATAACTACTGCGTCCAATATCGCGAATCCGATTTCGATTTCGCCTCGCGGCTGATGGAAGAAGAGGGCATCTACTACTACTTCGAGCACAGCGGATCGTCGCATAAGATGGTGGTGGCGAATACCCCGCAATCGCACCAGGATTGCCCGTCGAAGAATGAGATACCGTATTTTCTCCGCGTCGGAGACCCGCAGGACTTTGTATCGTCGATCCACCGGTGGCACACCGATTATCAGCTGCAGACCGGCAAGATCACACTATGGGACCACAATTTCCAGCTCACGACCAACAAGCTCGACGCTCAACAGCCTTCGCGCTATAACGTCGGCAATAATCAAAAACTCGAGGTTTACGATTTCCCAGGCGGATCGGGGCATAAGTTCGACGGTATCGACCGCACGGGCGGCGATAGCCCCGCCGATCTGCAAAACGTCTTTCAGGACAAAAAGAACCAGGCCGAAATTGCTATGCAGGCCTTCGACTCGCAGCACAAGACGGCCAGCGGCTCGGGCGATTGCTCCGCGATGAGCGGGGGTTATCGTTTTAAGCTGACAAAGCACCCCAGCAGCGATGCTAACGGGCAGTATATTATCACTTCGATCACGCACGAGGCGCTGCAAAATCCGACCTATGCATCGGACGAGGAATCCGAGCAGCCTTACACGAACAGTTTTACCTGCCTCTCGCACGGCGAGGGTGCACCGCCTTTCCGCCCGGTACGAAAGACCCCAAAACCTACTGTCAGGGGCTCGCAAACGGCGATGGTGGTCGGCCCGGCGGGGGAAGAGATATTCACGGATAAATATGGCCGCGTAAAGGTCCAGTTTCACTGGGACCGCCAGGGAAAGAACGACGCCGACAGCTCATGCTGGGTCAGGGTCGGCACGCTCTGGGCGGGCAAGCAATGGGGCGTTGTCCACATCCCGCGTATCGGCCAGGAAGTGATCATCGATTTTATCGAGGGCGACCCCGATCAGCCGATCATCGTCGGTTCGGTATATAACCCCGAGACGATGCCGCCATATACGCTGCCCGATAACAAGACGCAGAGCGGCGTTAAGAGCCGTTCGAGCAAGGGCGGCAGCGCGGATAATTTCAACGAATTCCGGTTCGAAGACCTAAAGGGCAAGGAAGAAATTTACCTGCACGCGGAAAAAGACTGGACGATCATGGTCGAGCACGACAAGAACCAGATCGTCGGCCATGACGAGACGCTCAACGTAAAGCACGATCGGACGAAAACTATCGAGCACGACGAAACGACGCACGTAATGCACGACCGTACGGAAACGGTCGATAACAACGAAACGATAACTATCATTAAAGACCGGACCGAAACGGTCGTTGAAAACGAAGACGTCACGGTCGGGAAAAATCACACGCACACCGTGGGTATAAACAAGAGCACGACCGTAGGGGCGATCGATACTCACACCGTGGGCTCGGACAAGATCGACAATATCGGTGGAAATCTAACCGTTGCGGTCACGAAAGATATAACCCAGAACGCGACGAAGAAGATCACGATCGCCGCAGGCACCGAGCTTATTCTGCAAGGGCCGGGCGGGCAGATCAAAATAGATGCCGGCGGTGTCACGATCACAGGTGTGCTGGTAAAGATCAACTAGGGTTTCGAGGGGTTTATGCAGCACGTCATCCAGGAGGTCACCGATACTTTAACGGGCTTTGTCGACAACGAAGAGCAGCGGTTGATGCTCATCGAAGCCGAAGCCGACGAAGCGCCGCTGCTGCTAAAGAGCTTCGGCATCGTCGAAGAATCCGAGCATCAGCCTGACATTTTTCTCACGTTCCCCGACGATTTTAACGATACTCGACGCTATGTCGAGATGATGATCGAGCGCCAGCACGAACAGATCGAAGTGCTGAATAACGAGCGCGAAAAGCAGGAAAAACCACCGCTCGAACAGATACCCGCCGAATTTTTCGAGAGGAACAAACCAAGCCATGAGCGCCTGGCGGACCTGATGCTGCACGTTCGTAAAGTGATCGAACTGGAGCGGCAAGTGATCTGGGTGTTTTACCCGCTGACAGATGTTACAGCTGAAGAATTCTTTCTCAATCTCTTCGCACCGGTCACCGACCGCGTTCTTGCCGGCGGGATCCCGGGAACAAAGATCATTATTCGCGACACCCCGGCTCAACTCTTGAGATGGCGATACGCCGAAGAGCCGCCAAACGAAAAGGTTTATAGTTACCGGCCGCAGGTCGATTTCAAATCGGTGATGGCGAAGATGGAAGAGCGGGCAAAAAGCCCCGATGCGCCGGTCGAGGAAAAGGTCCAGGCCGTAATGCTCTCTGCCGGTATGGACGTCGCCGAAAAGAGGTATGACGATGCACTGGATAAAAACTTGCGCGTGCTCGGCCACTATCAAAAGACCGGGCAAAAACAGAACGAATCGGTCGTCCAGAACAATATCGGGGATATTTATTATCTCCAGAGCGATTACCCGGCCGCGCAGGAAAACTACGAAAAGGCCATAACCATCGCCGTTAAGGAAGAGTCGCAGCCGATGGTGATGTATCAGAGCATAAACGCCGGCAACGCGCTGTTTATGCAGCAAAAATATGACGGGGCGTTTATCTATTACGACTCGTCCGAAAAGCTGGCGGATATAAACAAGGTGCTGCCCCAACGTATACAAGCGTTGGAGAGAATGGGTGATACTCGGCGGGCGCAAGGCAAGATCGACGAAGCGATCGAAATTTACGAAAAGGCGGCGGATATTTGCCGCGAGAATAAATACACGCTCGGTTTGAGGGAGGTCCTCGAACGTTTGTGCGAAGTACACACAGAAAAGCGCGACCAGGAGAAATACGACGTTTGCAAGGAAGAGCTTGACCGCGCAACAAAAGAATTGAAGGAGATAGATCCACATCTGGTGGAGGCGTAAGGGGGATATGGGAGACGAAGCGGCATCGCCGGGACCGGCATCAGCAGTACAAAAATTCGTCGGAAAGGCTATGGAAACTGCCATGGCGCCGGTCGAAATGCTCAACCTCGGGCTCGCTAAAGCGACGCTCGGGCTGCTCGAAATACTGCCGAAAATGCCCGCGGCGCGCCTTTATACCGACCTCGTTTTCCAGTTCGGCCATAGTCACCCGCATCCGCCATCGTTCGGCATCCCCATCCCGAGCCTAGGTCCTGTACTCGCATCGGGCTGCATGAGCGTGCTGATCAACGGCCTCCCGTCCGCCCGGCTTGGCGACATGGGTTTGTCCGTGTGGTGCGGCGGTTACTTCCCGATATTCGAGATAATGACGGGTTCGTCGCACGTCTTTATCGGCGGCGCGCGTGCGGCGCGGCAGGTAATGGACCCGACAATGCACTGCTTGCCCGACCCTTTCGGCGGTAAATGGGGTATAGGAAAGCTCGATATCGCGGTCGCTGCGTTCGGTCTCGGCATGGGTGCGCTGAACGTCGCGGCAAAAATGGAAGCCGAGGACGCCGCGGAGACCAAGGAAAGTGAGGCGCAGGGTGAAGCCGACGCTGCAGCGTTGGCCGCAAGCTCCGCTGCCGCGGCCGTGGATACAGCTACTGCTGCTGCTCAATTAGCTGCCGATGCGGCTGCGATCGCCATGGGCCTGCTTATGGGCAAGGACCCGGGGATCGGATTCCCGTTCGGCATGATCACCATGGGTAGCCCGAACGTCCTGATCGGCGGTTTCCCGATGCCGGGCTGGGACAAGATATTTAAGGGGATGCTCAAGCTCCTCAAACCCGTCCTCCGCAAAATACAGAAGAAACTGCCGCCCGGGCGACTGCGTGAATCGATGTGTCCCCATACCGGCCACCCCGTCGAGGTCGTAACCGGCAGGATGTTTACTTCGCAGGTCGATTTCGAGATAGAAGGGCGTATCCCGATCGTTTTCGAACGAAGATACGACACCTCGGCGATAGATCACGAAAGCACGCTCGGACGCGGCTGGACCCACCCCTACAACCAGCATATCTGGGAAAGCAAGCGTTACAATTGCCTCGTCTGGCGCGAGCGCGAGAACCGGCAGGTGCGCTTCGATAAGCTCGCCGTGGGCGAAAAGTACTTTCAGCCGCTCGAAAGGGTTTGGCTGGAAAGGACCGCCAAGTTTGAATACGTTTTGACCGACCGTAAAGACGGTCTTAAGTATCATTTCGGCCGGCTTCGCGAAACGGACGAGGATTTTACATCCGAGAAACACCCTTTTCGCCTGCTTCGCATTACCGATCGAAACGGCAATAGCGTCGAGTTGTCCTACAACGCCGATCTGCTGTCGGGGGTTGCTAACGATTCGGGGATGAGCGTTTCGTTTCATTATCATGAATACGCCGGTCACACCCGTATTGCCGAGATAAGGCAGCTTCTCAAAAACGGCCAGGATATCAATCTGATGCGTTTCGGTTACGACGAGGAGGCCCAGCTCATCTCGGCGACGGACCGGACCTACGTGCCTTTCACTTACCTATACGAAAACCATCTGATGACCCGCGAGACCAACCGTAACGGCCTGTCATTCTATTTCGAGTACGACGGCGACGGGACGAATGCGCGGTGTATCCATACTTGGGGCGATGGGAAGATATATGAGCGGTGGCTTACCTATTCGCCGGCGGCGCACATAACGAAGGTTAAAAACGGTCTTGGCGGCGAAACGTTTTATCACTACAACGACCTCGGGCTGGTTACCAGGCAATATAAACCAGATGGAAGCATACTCCACTTCGAGTTTGGCGAGGACGGTCAGATGCTTAGGGAAATCGACGAGGCTGGGCGCTCGAGATCGTATTCATATGACGATGAATTGAATCCCGTCAGTGTTACCCAGCAGGACGGCACGACCCGCAGCATGGCCTACAACAAGTACGGCGATATGGTCGTAGTGGTCGATGAGGCGGGCGCAGAATGGCGTCGTGAAACAGATGACCATGGAAACATCGTAGCGACTATCAATCCGCTAAACGCACGGCGAGAGTTTGAATACGGTACACACGGCGATGTAAAAGTCTATCGCGACGCGCTTGGAAACGAAACCACTTTCTCCTATACACAAAGCGGCCAGGTTGAAAGCGTTAGGCGTCCGCGGGGAGGAGTGACGCGGTATACATACAACGAGCGCGACTTTACCCGGGAGATAATCGACGATGTAACGGGATTCCGCCTGCAGTTCTCGTATGACGATGCGGGACGGGTTAAACGGGTATCTGAAATAAACGCGCGTAAAGAAACTGTCGGCGTGCAAAAGTATGAGTACAACGACCAGAACTCGATAATCTCTTATACCGACGCACTTGAAAACAAGACCTCTTATGCTTACGGCGGTTTTGATAAGCTTATCGAAAAAGTCGATGCCCGCGGGTTTGCGCGCCGATACAAGTACGATGTGGAAGAGCGTCTGACCGAGGTTGTAAACGAGCGCGGCGAAAGCCATCTGCTCGATTACGATGTTGTGAATAATCTCGTCGTCGAACAGGGTTTCGATGGCGCCCGGATCGAGTATAAACACGATCTGGCCGGCGGGCTCGTGTATAAGAAAGACGCGCTCGCACGCGAGACATTTTACCGGCTCGATTCGATGGGTCGCCTTGTTAACAAGCTGCGAAGCGACGCTTCCACCGTGAATTTTACATACGATGAATGCGGCCGGATGCTCAGCGCCCGTGCAGCCGCCAGCGAAGTGCGGATGACCTATGATGCCGCATGGCATATTATCCGCGAAGAGCAGAACGACGAGGTCATCGAATACTCGTACGACGCAGAGGACAACCGGACTGCGCGCATCTTGATCAAGGGGACGGAGGCGGACCGTGTAGAATTCGAATTCGATGCCGAGCATTATCTCTCAGCTGTAAAACTAGTGGAGCGCGCGATAGAATGCCGTCGCGACCTGAACGGCCGCGTCCTAGCAAAAAGATTGCCCAACGGCATAGAAGAGAGCTTTACTTACGGCATCAACGGCAATGTTGCAGAGCAAAAGGTCAGTGTCGGCGGCGGGCGCGAAATTGTAAAACGCGGCTATGAATGGGACGCCCTGAGCAATGTGGTAAGCATAAACGATTCGCTTCGGGGGGCGAGACGCTACGCCTACGATGCCGTAGAGCGTCTTAGCAAGGTCGAACGCCTAATTACTAACGAGGGCGACTTTTTGCCGGGCCAGCCCGGCGATCCGCTGGGCGGGGTTAGCGCTCTGCCGGCCGAAAAACGCCTGTGGCAGGCGGATAACGCCGGGGCGGGAAGATACGGGCAGACCCGTGAGATCGAGGAATTCAGGTATGACGCCGATGGCAATCTGCTCGAACGCGCAAGCAACGTTCGCGGTGCGCGGAAATTTGCTTATGGCCGGGGCGATCGCCTCGAACGCCAGGAAAAGATCAGGTATATCTACGACGCGGTCGGAAACCTGATCGAGAAGGTAGATGCGTCGGGTGTTTCCACGCTTTTCAGCTACGACCCAGATAACCAGCTTATTTCGCTCTACAAGGACAATTTAAAGGTCGAGTACCATTACGACGCCTTTGGCCGCCGTATCCTCAAACAGACCGGTGAGAACCGCACCCGGTTCCTGTGGGACGGTGACGTGCTTTTCTGCGAGAACGACACGCAGTACGTTCACGACGGTTTTGTCCCGCTCGCGAGGATAAGAAACTCCGAAATACAGTCATATCACACAGATCACCTGGGAACTCCGAAGGAGGTTACGGCTGCCAGCGGCGAGATAGTCTGGCAGGGAAACTACGACGAATACGGCCATGTAAGTGAGCCGGTAAAGAAGACGGAGCAGAACCTTCGCTTCCAGGGCCAGTACGAAGACGACGAGAGCGGCCTGCACTACAATTTCTTCCGTTACTACGATCCCGATGCGTGCCGGTTTATAAGCCAGGACCCGATGGGATTATTCGGCGATCTCAACCAGTATGCCTACACGCAAAATCCGCTTTCATGGACGGACCCGTATGGCCTGGCAAAAACAAAGCGCCAGGAATATATGGGTTCGACTCCCCGAAAGAAATCACGGACGGGCCGCGAGGTGATCGATAGAATGAGGGGTGAAGGCAAGATCCGCGGCAGCGGACGGCGCATGCAGTTCAAGGCGTCAGACGGTCACTGGTACCCGGTTAGCGAGGCCGATATGGCCCACCGGACCGATGCGGTGTCCTGGTGGAACTCTAACGGGCGACGAAGCGGCGCGAGATCGCAAAAAGTCAGAGAATTTATGCTCGACCCGGATAATTACGAGCTCGACCACTATAGCCTTAACCGTTCGGCCGGCGCGCAGCTCGACCAGGAGTACAAGGACCCGTACAGCAACCGTACCGGCGATGCCTGCTAAAATGATGGAACTGGACGACCGTATTTATGCCGAGGTAAAGAAGCTTAGCGCTGAGGGGAACGAGCTGTTTGAGCAGGACCGGTTTGAAGAAGCGATCGAGAAATTCGAGTCCGCTTACCACCTCCTTCCCGAGCCGAGGCATCAGTGGGAAGCCTCATCCTGGATTCAGGCCGGTGCCGGCGATGCGTATTTCTTTGCGGGAAATTATCAGGAAGCTTACGATCACTTCAGTCTCGCATTGAGGAGCGCAGGGGGAATGGACACAGGATTTGTCTGGCTCCGGATCGGACAATCGATGTTCGAGCTAAAACTCGACGAAAAAAAGACTCTCGACGCGCTTCTCTCCGCTTATATGATGGAAGGTGAAAAGATATTCGATGACGAGGATGAGAAATACTTCAATTTTCTGAAAGAGAATGTCGACTTGCGGTCAAAATAGCTTATGAAACTGGATGAAAAACTGGAAACCCGGATATACGATCTGACCGCAGTCGGCGACGAAGCGGGGGAAAACGGCGACTATGACACGCAGATCGAAAAATACGGCGAAGCGTGGACAATCGTTCCAGAACCGAAGAGCGAATACGAGGACGTCCACTGGATACTCGGCAATATTGCAGAAGGCTATTACAGCAAGGGCGACATGGCCAACGCGAAAAAATATTACCTCGAGGCGATCGCCTATCCAGACGGCGCTGAAGATTCGCTAAACAATCTCCGGGTTGGGCAATTCTACTTTGAAGAAGACCCGGTATTAGCTAAGAAGTATCTTACGAAGGCCCGCGACCTTTCCGAGGGACGCATCTTTGAAGACGAGGACCCGAAGTACGGCGAGTTTGTGAAGGAGGTGTAAAGTTATTTGCCCGAAAAACTTTTCCAGAACGCAGTAAAACTCTTATTGCCCTTGCCTTTCTCCCCTAGAAAATCCGCGCTATCGTCCTTATCCTTGCTGGTTTTGCTCTTCCTCGCAAAATAGCCGTATAGAAGCTTCGGCCCCGCGCCTTGGCGTTCGAAAAAAGTTAGCTGCAGCGTTTCGGTATCGCTTTCATATAACTTCTGCAGCGCGGTGTCACTAGCGTCACCCTTGTTTGCCGCAACCGTAATAGTCTTCCATTCCACTTTGTCGACCTTTGCCTCGTCGTGAACGAACATTTTAGCGATCGTTTTGCCCGCGCGCGTTTTCAGCTCGTCCAGCGATTCCCCATCGTTCGGATAAGCGACAAATATGCCCCAGGGCTGTTTCCCTCCAAGCATGAGCATGCCCTTAAAGTCCTTCCAGTCCATGGGCATCACGCCATCCGGGATCTTGTAAATGATCTGCGCCGACGTATTCGGGACGGCTGCACCGAAATAGATAAACAGGAATAGGATGAGAATCGGGAGTATTTTTGTTTTCATAATTTCAATCGCAGTTACTATCTTTTTGTGTATTTTACCGTAGTTTTCCATCGCCCCTTAACGCGCCGTCTGGTGGTTATTTTTACGCGCTCCTCGTCAGCGATCGATGCGTCTTCGACCTCTTCGAATATCTTCACAGGGCGGTTTGCGACAACCGTGTATTGTTCCGTTTTGTGCCAGCAGCAGCCGGATTTGCTGAATGTAGTGAGTATCTTTTTCTTCTTGTCCACCTCGAACATGCCGAGGTTTTCCTGGCCGAGCGTCGTCAGCCCGGCATTTAATACGAACTTCCTGGCCTTGGGCGAATACAGGTAGATCTGGTAGGAGGGCCCGCCGTAACCGCTGTTGTTGCCGTCGCGGAGCGAGATATCGTCGATCCCGTCAAAGTTGTAGTCGCCGAAACTGAGTACACTTTGCTTGTCGTAAAGCAGGGTTTCATTGACCAGCGGCGTGCCGTCGTCCTCGAGGTAAAATGAGGTGTTCTCCAATCGGATCACCTGAAATGGAGCGGTCTGCCCCTTTTTATTTAGCGTAAATACGGCCGCGCCTTCGCAAAGACGCTGGTCATCGCATTTTTCAACGGTCAGTTTCACATTGTAGATCTTCGAGGCATTCTTTATCTCGAATTTCGATTCCTGCGCAAAGGCCGCTCCTGCGAGGAGCAGCATTAAAATAACTAGGTTTTTCATATTGAAGAGACGATGCCTGACGAAAACAATTGCGAAAAACCATGGTTTCGTTACCGCTTTTCGCCAAGCATTATCTCGTATAGATCTTCATACTGCTTCGCGATAGCCCGCGGCTCGTAGCGCTTTATATTCTCCGCTCCCTTACCGATCAGTTCCCTGCGATACTCCGAGTCGCCGATTATCTTGTCGATACCTGCACGAATGCTCGCGGGATCCTCTGGGTCGGCCAGGTAAGCTGCCCTGCCGGACGTTTCGATCATAGGGCTCCGGTTGCTCGTTATCACCGGGCGACCCATGATCTGGCCCTCGATTATCGGCAAACCAAAACCCTCGTGCAGCGAGCAAAACGAAATAATGTCGGCCCGCTCGTATTCATCTCTTATTTCATCGTCGGTAAGATTAAAGGCGCTATCAAAATCGATCTCGTTTTCCTTCAACACGGCGACCTGCTCATCGGTCATCCGGCCGATCACGCGCAGTTTGCATTTCAAGCCCTTGAGCGCGTGCGCCAGGTTCGGCACGTTCTTATTAGGCATCGTGCCTACCTGAAGAATGGTCGGGCAGTCTGCGTTAAACTCCTTCGGGCGTCCGCCTTGAACGTGCGGCAGCAGCGGCAGATCGAGCGCCCAGATCTTGTTGGGGTCGCAGCCCGTGTGCTCGACGATCTCTTTTTTTGTGGCCTCGGATATCGCGGTAATATACTTCGCTCTCCGTACGGGCCAATCGAGCAAAAGCTTCCGCAGCACGAAACGCTTTATACCGGAATAACGGATCAAAAACCCGACATCCATGATCGAAAGCACGGTCCGATCACGCGGTAGAAGCATGGCAATATAGTGAACGTGGCCGGTAACGTGATAGATATCGGCCTCTTTTTTGCGAAAAAAAAGAACGTTTTTAACAATATCGACGATACCGTTGCCGTACCGAAGCTGCTGGAATTCGCTCGCGAAATTGTCGGAGAGACCCGAGGCGATCTCGCGAAACGCCTTTTCGATACTTACAAATTCGTTGAATTTTCTCTCGACAAAGAGAATTTTGGTTTTCATTACCTACGGATGTGTCATCTCTTCGGGCTTCACAAGGTCGTCAAACTTGTCCGCATCAACCAATCCCAGCTCAGCGGCCGCTTCCTTCAGATTCAGCCCCTTCTTATGCGCATATTTGGCGATCTTTGCCGCGTTGTCGTAGCCGATATGCTGGTTTAGCGCGGTGACGAGCATCAGCGAATCCTTCACATAGCGGTCGATCTGCTCGCGGTTGAGCTCAATGCCGTTGATGCAGTAGTCAACAAAGCCATGGCAGGCATCGTGTATCAGCCGCACGGAATGCAGGAAATTGTGGATCATCACGGGCTTGAACACGTTCAGCTCGAAATTTCCCTGCGAACCGCCGAACCCGATCGCCGCGTCGTTGCCGAACACCTGTACGGCAACCATCGTCATCGCTTCACTCTGCGTGGGGTTGACCTTGCCCGGCATGATCGAGCTTCCCGGCTCATTCTCCGGCAGCGAAAGTTCGCCGATGCCGCAGCGCGGGCCCGACGCCAGCCAGCGGATGTCGTTTGCGATCTTCATCAGGCTGCCGGACAGCGTCTTGAGCGCGCCGGAAGCAAATACTAACTCGTCATGCGCCGAAAGCGCCGCGAATTTATCAGGATGTGCTTTGAACGGCAGGCCGGTCAGTTCGGCTATTTTAGCCGCCGCGCGGTCAGCAAACTCGGGATGAGCATTTAGGCCCGTGCCCACCGCCGTTCCACCGATCGCAAGATCGAGCAGCCCCGGCATCACGGCCTTTAATCTATCGACGTCCCTGCGCACAAGGCTTGCCCAACCGCCAAACTCCTGGCTCACGGTGAGCGGCGTTGCGTCTTGCAAGTGTGTCCGGCCGATCTTTACCACGCCCTCGAACTCCCGCGCCTTGGCCTCGATCGCCTCCGCGACCTTTTCGACCTCTGGGATCAGAGCGTTCAAACGCTCAGCCGCCGCAATATACATCGCCGTCGGGAACGTGTCGTTGGACGACTGCGATTTGTTTACATCATCGTTAGGATGGACCGGTGTTTTCGAGCCCATCTCGCCGCCCGCGATCTCGATAGCCCGGTTAGAGATCACCTCGTTGGCATTCATGTTGGTCTGCGTGCCGGAGCCCGTCTGCCAGACGCGTAAGGGAAAATGGCCGTCCAGCTTGCCCTCGATCACCTCGTCTGCCGCCTGCACGATCAGGTCGCGTTTATCTGCCGGCAGCTTGCCGAGATCCGCGTTGACGATCGCCGCCGCCTTTTTCAATATCCCGAGCGCGCGTATCATCTCGCGCGGCATCACGTCGAACCCGATGTTGAAATGCTTCAGCGAGCGCTGCGTCTGCGCTCCCCAATATGCGTCCGCGGCGACCTCGATCTCGCCCATCGAATCCGTTTCTATACGTGTTTGTGTATCCATTTTTGTTGCTTCTGACATATTAAGAATGGTAGCCTGACAAAATCCTAAAAAGTTATTCTAAATTATCCTAAAATCACTGACTTCAATTTGTAATATATAATACTCTCTAATTCTAGCCAGCTAAGCAGCTCAATGAAATTTACAGCGTGGATACTCTCAATATTTTCAGGCTTTTTCGCACTTCTTTTTGCTCTTTTTGCGTTTCTCCCGAGTCTTAAGTTTACCAGAAAGCAAAGAGAAAAATATTCTTTCATAAAGAGGCTCGATGGTAAACAGCTTTACTTCCTGGGTATCTTCCTGCTTTTTGGAGCGCTGGCTTTTGTATTCAATGCCGGGAAGGATTATATAGCAATGCAATTTCCAGCTGACCCAGGTGCAGTACATAATAAGGAGCTAGCAGAATCTCTCATTAAATCAACAACAAATAGTAAACAAGTTTTTGCTTCAAATTCGATAAACGCGAGTAAAGATAACAGTAACATTGCCATACCTAACCTCCCTGCTCCGGCTACTGTTTCTAAAAGGAAACTGGACAATACAAGCAAGACTCCGACCTCAATGCATCAGTCTTTAGCAAAAGCCCGAGGTTTGTATAAGCAAGGAAAGTATAATGCGTCAATCGCAGAATGTGATAAAATTCTGCACATAAACCCTAATAATTCAGATGCCTTAGCTCTTAAGAGAATGGCACAAAAACAAAACGACATCCTGAGCCCGTAAAATACTATGAAGCTCCAATCTTCCATTAGGCTAGTTTTACTCTTATTAATGTTTTACGGCGGCGTCTTATCTCAGACTCCGGAAATTAAAAGCCCCCTTACCTTAGCTCAAATTAAAGCCCAAGTAAAAAATGTGGAAAAAAGCGCTTTCCGCCGGGATCAGGATGAAACAACGGCTCGTCAAATCGAAACGAGGGGCCTTGATTTTCAAGTTACGGACGACATTTTAACCGATTTGAAAAAACTAAATGCGGGAATAAAAACCCTTAATGTCTTAAAATTGCTCCAGTCTAAAAATATTTTGTCCCCCCAAGACAAGGTCCGAGTTTTGATTGCAAATTTCGGCGACATGAAAACCCAAAACGATGCGATAACGGACCTGCTTTTGGAGGAGCTTAAGCAAGCAACAAAAAATTATCCGAATGTGGAGATTCTTGCGCTCAACGAACGAGTCAGTTCAACCCAAGGGAAGGAGTTCGCTCTTTCCAAGGGAAAGGAAAAAAAAGCCAATATTGTCGTTTGGGGTTGGTATAAAAAAAGTGAAACCCATGTCTTGGTCAATGTTCATTTTGAGATAATTTCCGCGATTCCTGATATTCCGAGGATCAACACACGGAAACAAATCGTTGAAGAGAATCCTAAATTCGAAAGCTTTGCCTTACAGGTGCGTTTATCGAAGGAAATTTCGTTTCTTACGCTCGTTTCGCTTGGTTTAATCAACCTTGAATTGGAAGAAGGCGAGATGGCTGAAGAATTTTTTACCCAAGCATTGGCGAGTATCGACAGGTCTGACGACCCGGTCGCGATGTCCGAGGTTTATCTCTACAGGGCGTTGGCGAAAAGTCAGATCTGTAATTCGGTAAGTCCTTCGGAAATTCGAGAGGATATTGATAAGGCCATTAGCTTAGGACTTAGTTCAAACGACCCAAGAGTTTACGCTTTTCTTCAATCAGATCGGTTAATCGATGATGTTAGTATCGCCGAAAACAATTATAAGATCGCTAAAACCGATAAGGAGAAGATCACCGCTCTTTTTGTACTCGGGATAGTTAACGCTAAAAACGATAAGGAAGACCGAGCGAAAGCCTATGCCCAGGAAATAATCGATTTTGTCTCGCCATTAAAAGAATCCGCTAATAATTATCTTTATTTGGCGGTTGCATACCTAATTCTTGAAGACAACAAAAAATTTAACGACAATTTGGAAAAAGCGCTGAAGCTGGCAGGAAACAATCGAGGTCTTTTGGCAAGAATTTACGGTCTTCGGGCAACACTTTACTATGATGAAGAAAAATATGACTTGGTTATTGATAATTTAAGGAAAAAAATTGAGTTGCGGTCAAATTGTTATAACGACCATATGGAGCTTGGGGACGCGTATAGGGACACCGATCAGCTTGATAAAGCGATCGAAAGTTACTCAAAAGCGGCAGAGATAAATCCGGTCGCCGCTTGGATCTATTCTAGACGGGGAGGAATTTACGAACGAAAATCCGACCGCGAAAAGGCTTTAAAAGATTATCAGAAGGCGATCGACCTCGATCCGTCCGATTCCGGTGCGCACTGTGACCTTGGTTATTTTTTTGAAGGAATAAATGAATCCGAAAAGGCGTTGGCGGCAATTACAAAGTGCATTTCCCTAAGAGACAATAACGCGTACCCTTACTCCTTCAGGGCGAGCATCTACCAGAAAAAGGGCGCTGATAAATTGAGTCTCGAGGACTACCAAAAAGCGCTTCAATTAGGACTCCAAGACAGGTCCGAAAATGGGAAGTCGCTTATGAGGAATATGCTGGCCTCATCCAAATGTTCTGTCGAACCAGTAAAAGGTTACTGTGCCTTGTTAGTTAATTATACCGATAAATATATTGACGCCTATCCGAACGAAGGTTGGGGTTATGCGAACCGGTCAATGATAAGGACTCGAAAACAGGACATCTGGAGAGCTATTGAAGATATAAATAAAGCAATCACATTGAGACCGGATGCGGCCATTTATTACGAACTGCGCGGTGATAGCTATTGGGCGGCCAAAGATAAAGATAAGGCAGTTGCAGATTATCTGAAAGCAAGTGATCTGCAACTTTTGGACCGCTCAGCGGAAGGAAAAAAATATTTTCAGGATTTGCTTTATAAAATCAGTGGCATCGATCCCGCTCGCGCTATTGGTCCGATCGGCGCTTACCTCGGGATTTATCCTAACGACACATGGGGATATGCGTTGCGCGGAGTGTGTTATTTAAAAACAATTGATCCATCCGTTCTTGCAAGGCGTGTTCCGCTTGTCAACCGAGCCCAAGCCCGCCTCTTGGACAAAGACCCACCCGGCAATGCCTTTTTCCTCGCGAAGACGGATTGCGAACGCGCTTATAAATTATTGTCCGCGGATAGGACGCCTAATGGTAAGATACGGTTACAGGAGTTCCTAGATAAGGTATTGAATTCCGCATCTCGCTACCCGTTAACTAGGGAAAATGCAATATTGCTTGAGCTTCCATTGCGGTTTATTAATTACTATGTCCGGCTCTACCCCAAAGACGCCTGGGGACATTATCAAAAGTACCTTACTCTTCTGAAAAAAGAGAATATTGACCTCGCGATCACCGCTATCGGCGAAGCCACGCGGATGGAACCGAATAATCCATTCTATTATTTCCTGCGAGGAAAGACTTTTCTCGCAAGGTTTAGGAAATATGAAACTGAGTTGCTTATCGGTAGAGCGAAAATCGGAGAATCCGGTATCCTCCGGCCCTTGCCCCAAATAAATACCCGGGATTACGATTTCGCGATCGCCGCTTTCGACCGTGCATTTAACCTCCGATCTAACGCCCCTTCGGACGAAGGAAAAAAAATGCTTAAAGGCCTGACAGAGGATATTACTCTCCTTTTGAGTTCGACCACAACGGCCCCGGAAAGACGTTATAAACCCCTCGACTATTTTGACATGTACATACAATTGTACCCGGATGATGGATGGTCTTTCTCTGAGAAAGCTATCTATTTGTGGAACTACTATCGCGATCTTCAATCATCGCTGAAAAATATCGATAAAGCACTTCTCCTTGAGCCGCAAAATGATTCATACTACCGGCTCCGTGCCGTATTGTGGCTGAAAAAAGACAATTCCGATGAGATCTTAGATAGATCAATGATCGATATCAATCACGCGATCAACATAAATCCAGACGAGTATCGCTACTATCTTACCCGCTCGGAGATTTTTGAGAAAAAAAAGAATATGAAAGAGGCTGTTAAAAACATGGTGGAAGTGATCAAAATATTCAATTCCCGGCACGGACCGGATTTTTCCGCTAAGGAAGTCGATCTCTTAGTGCAGTACAAAAAAAGGCTGGAGGACTTGAAAAAGGAGAGCGAGAAAGTCGATCCAATTTAGATCGATGGGCGGAAACACGCAAAAGCATCCGCGTTCTTGATTAGAAGGCTGTCGAAAAACAAGTTCTCAGCAAATTCTTGCCCTCAAAACTTACTTTAAGGCACCATAATTCTCTGCTAGTCATGGAAAACGTTACCCTATTTTTGCGGTTATATTTTAGCCCCGTGTCCGCGATGAGCGGCATCCTCGACCGGGGCAACTGGCTTTTTGCCGCGATGCTCGTCCTGCTCACCGGGGTCATCTTTTTCAGCGGCGTCAATTTCAAGCTTGATGAGACCTATCGGATGCAAAGCGTTTCGGAATTATACCGATGACTATTACGATATGGATGACGATCCGGCAAAGGCGGCGGAAGCGCGCAAAAAGGCGATGGCAGCCTACTCGGAAGCAAATGCGGCGCGAAAGAAAATACCGATTGTAGGCGACTATTTCTTCAAATTCTTCTCGTTCGATTCGTCAAGGTTTTACATTCCGCTGCTTTCGATCTCGTTTCTTTATGTGCCGCTCGCGATCCTGCTGCTCACCTTTTTAGGCGGCCTCGGGAATTTCGGGATGGTGCTGCGCCGCGATTACATGGCGCTTTCATCCTGCACCCTGATGGCGTGGGCGGCCGCGCATCTGCCCTTTGGAATAGCGGGGCTGGCCCTAAGCTCGCTCGATATTCCGGTCGAGGTATATCTCGCGCTATGGTGCGCAAGCGGGTTGATATTCGGAATATTAATGTTCTTCGCGCTGCGTACCGTATTCGGCACGGACGCGGGTCCGAACGTCATTGTGGTCGGCTCAGCGTGGCTTGCCTTCACTCTTGGAACATACATTTTTCCGCATATATCCCCGTGGCTCCTTTCACCGTTTCTCCTGATCTACGGCTTTATGTATTTCGGCGGATCGATACGCTCCGAGGTGGGCGGAATGGGTAACAGTTTTCGGCAACGCCAGAATCTCAAGCGCTTCCTGCATAACGCCACCATCAACCCGCGCGACGCCGATGCCCACGTGCAGCTCGGCCTTATCTATAAAAAGCGACGGCAGGATACGCTCGCGTTCGAGCATTTTGAAAAGGCTTACGATATCGACCCGGATGAGATCGATGCAAATTATGAGCTCGGCAAGATAACGCGCGCTGCGAAGGAGTACCAGAAGGCGCTCGATCATTTTGCCGTTGTCGTCGAACAAAACGACAAGCACTCCGTAAGCGAAGTATGGCGCGAGATCGGCGCCACGTATCTTGAGGCCGGTATGCCGGCGGCCGCTCGTGACGCGCTCGAGAAATTTGTCGAACGGCGCTCCTTGGACCCCGAAGGCCTTTATTACCTTGGGATGGCATTAAAGGCTGATGGCTCCGACGAACTGGCCCGCGAGAAGTTTAACGAAACGATCGAGGCGGCAAAGATCGCACCATCATACCAGCGCCGCGAGGCAAACCACTGGAAAAAACTTGCGCAGAAAGAGCTTTAAATTGGTTCGGAACCCGCGCATAATGACGGTGTTCATCAAAAAATTACGGGAGATTAATAAATGATCCGTTCAATTCTCGGTGCCGTTGCCGGCTATATCGTCTTTGCGTTTTTCCTGATCCTTTTCTTCTCTGGGCTGTACCTTGTGCTCGGGGCCGACCGCTCGTTTCTTCCCGGTAAATTCGATCCGTCGACGACGTGGACCATCAGCACATCCGTTCTAGGGTTTATCGCGACGGTGATAGCGGGACTTGTCGCGGCCCTTATCGGCAGAAGCGGCGGCGTTAGGATATTGGCCGGCCTCGTCTTGCTGATCGGTGCGATCGTGGTCGTTGTGCTGGCGATGGAAAACAAACCCGAAGAGGTTCGACCCGTTGAGGTGTCAATGAAAGATGCGATGGACAAGGCGCGCGAGCCCGTTTGGGTAGCAGTTGTAAACCCGATCCTGGGAGTGATCGGCGTATTCGTGGGCGGCAGTTTGCGAAAGAAATAAAGATGGTTGATGCTAATAGAGAGTGGGTTTCCGCCTTTGAAAAAATGCTGAATGCTTGTGTATACGGGGCCCGAAAGATGTTTTTGAAAACACTTTTCGGGCTTCTTCTTTATTTGCAACAGATAGCAAAATTCGCAGTTCGGATTTTGATGTAAAAGGTTCCATTTTTCGTGTAAAAGGTTCCGGTTTTGATGTAAAAGGTTTCGATTTTTGACGTTCAAAGATACCACTTTTAAGAATAGAAAACGGAGGACGCGGGATCGTACTTTCCAAGGCCGATTGTCAAGGAACTGTTACGAGATTAATGCCGCGGAGAGCGTAAGACAATAACCCTCTTTATGAAAGAGGGCTGAATAAATACCAACTCAAACTTTTTATGATATGGCAGGAAAAGGCCCCGGAGTTTTAACAGCCGCGGTAGGGCGTGGTCAGGCCCGGCGCTCGTATTCCACGACAAATCTCCGCCCGTCCTCGTCATCCGGCATCTCGGTAAAGCTGATCTCTTTAAGCTCGTTCTCAGCGAATCTCGACAGGTCATGTCTCGATAGCGGCCACGGCAGTTTCTCCGGCTCTTCATCGTCTTCCCTGCCGCGCGTAACGACCACCAGGTTCCCGCCCGGCGCTACGAATTTCGCAACCGCGTCGATCACCTGGGGGCGTATCTCCAACGGCAGCGGCTGAATGGTGTATATTTCCAGCACAAATTCGAACGCCCCGAGCCAGCCGCGAACCGGCTCGAAAAGGTCCATCGTCTCGAACTGGATATCGGTATCCTTATGCAGCTTTCTCGCCCACTCGACAGCGGTCGGCGAAATGTCGAAGCCGGTCACCTTAAAACCCATATCCCACAAAAGCCGCGCGTCATCGCCCAGCCCGCAGCCGACGACCAGGGCCTTGCGACCATCGCCCTTTAAGTTGCGATCCTCAGCCCATCCGTTGAAATATTTATTCGGCTCGAGGTCAGCCCAGGGGATCTTTTCATTGTCTCCGGCGGCCTCTGCATAAAGCTCCTCAAACCACCCCGTGGCGTTCCCCTTTTTGGCAAACTCCTCGGCCAGTTCGCGCGCCCGGGCGCGTTTGGCTGTAACTTCTGCGGATTCTTTCATAGGTATACGTTCCACTTATTTTGATGTTTTTGCAATGCCCCTGGCGGCTGTATTACCCGCAGGGTGACGCTCTGTAAAGATCATTTTTCCAACTCGGCGAGCATAATGCTGCTCGAGGCGCTGTCGGACTGCGCGTAAAGAATCGTTTTGCCGTCGGGCGATGCGCCGAGGCTCGCGCTGGAGAGCAGCGGCGGCTTGCCCATGGAGGCGACCTCCGAAGTTTGCTCGCTCGAAAAATTGTAGAACATTATTTTATAAGGTGGGTTAGCCGGATAAGCCACGTAGTAGATACCCGTGGAAGTTGCGGTCCAAGCACGCCAGAAACCCGCCGCAGCGAGCGCCGGCACCGCCGCTTCATCACCGCCATTCGCAGAAACACGCCACAGTCCCGCCGCTTCACGGCCCTTGGAATAATAGACCCATTTACCGTCCGGCGAGGCGAAGGATTCGAACGCGCCCGCTTTTGTGATCTGCACAGCTTCGCCGCCGGCGGAAGGCATCCGCCAAAGCTGCATGCTGCCCGAACGATCGGAGATAAAATAGACGGATGCTCCATCGGCGCTCCAGGAGGGCAGCGCCCCATTCGCCCCGTTTGACGTCAATTGCCGCGGCGGGCCGCCTTCGGCCGATACGATATAGATCTGCCGCGCCTGCGAATTGTAAGCGACAAACTTGCCATCGGGCGAAAATCTCGGGCTCCCCATCGAAACGGCCGAGTCGGTCAGCTGCCGCTGACTGCGGCCGTCAGCATCCGCGATCCATATCTCGCCGTTGCCGCTGCGCTCGGATGAGAATAGAATCCGCTTACCGTCAGGCGAGAACTGCGGGTCGAGATCCGTGCTGGTCGATTCGATAAGTTTACTCGGCGGCGCCCCGCCGGGTGTGATCTGCCAGATATTCAAATCGTCGGCCTTTTCAACGAAAGCCACAGTTTTACCGTTTGGCGACACCGCCATAAAACCGATATCGCGCCCGCTCGTCGATACGAGCTCAGGTTGTGCGCCCCCGGAGGTTTCCACCTGCCAAAGGTTAGGCCGGCTATTTTGCCGCAACGAAACGAAGTTGACCCGTTTTCCGTCTGCGGCCCATGCGATGCTGCGTATCTTCGCATTATCGCTGGTCATTTGCCGGGGCGTTCCACCTGAGGAGGGAGCGATCATGAGTTCCTGGACCGAATCGCTCACGTAGCGAAGAAAGGCTATCGATTTGCCGTCCGGGGAAAAGCGCGGGGTGTTTTCGATCACCGTATCGGATGAATCGGTCAACCGGCGGCGCTCACCGGACGACAAATCGAGCACAAAAATCACGGGCACACCCAGTGCCGGATCGGTATCGGCGAGGGCGAGAAACTTACCATCCGGGGAGAATGAGATACTAGCGCGGCCGGACCGAACGTCACAAAGCTTTCGCTCAGCGCCGCCCAGAGCGGGTATGAGAATTATTTCCTCGTGATCGGGAAAAGCGCGGACAAAGGCAATAGACCGGGAATCGGGAGAAAAAACCGGGTATATTTCCTCATATTGTGTATTGGTAAGGCGGACCGGATCGCCCGTGCCGATCAGCTTGACGTAAATG
>Ga0193752_1000784_pt1 | contig 28744 bp, 27 predicted proteins | sample H1c1metaG_FD_144924 | JGI IMG/M metagenome (GOLD analysis project Ga0193752, IMG submission 144924) | Soil microbial communities from a riparian zone of the East river system, Colorado, United States - H1c1 | ecosystem: Environmental > Terrestrial > Soil > Riparian zone | place: USA: East River...
GTTACCGTTATCTCGCCGTGAGCGCCTGGGCTTAGAATAAGAAATGCCGTAAAAATGCGCCGTGTCGCCGTGTCAAATACCAAATACTCAAACTGAGACACTACCCCCTTTTCAGGGTTTTGCAATTCTGCCCCAAATTTCAGATATTCACATACTTACAACTCATAAACCTTTCCTCATGAAACGAATATTACTCGCTGCAGTTGCCTTGTGTTTTGCTGCCACATCGTTTGCACAAACCATTTCTCCGGATTACCAGGATGGAAAAATCTGGTTCCGCATCAAAAGCGATTACCGCACAGCCCATTCACCCACAGAAGATCCTTACCATCTTCCTGTGGCAACTGTTCCTTTCCTCGATGGAATTGGAAAGATGCACGAGTTCACCAATCTCTCGCTCCCATTTCACGCGGCGAAAACATCACTGGAGCTTCAGCGCACATACCTGCTGGAGTTTTCTGATTACGGACAGGTGGATGTGATCATCAACAAGATGCGCGCTACCGGCAACATCGATTATGCTGAACGTGTTCCGCTTGATCGTCCGTGCCTGGTGCCAAACGATCCGAGTTATTCGTCACAGTGGCATTTGGGTGTGATCAACGCAGCCGGTGCATGGAATTATTTCTCCAGCGGTTCTACAATCAAAATTGCAATTGTGGATGACGCCATGGAGCGCACACACAGCGATCTTTCCCCGAACCTGTGGGTGAACCCGGGCGAGATTGCCAGCAACGGTATTGATGATGACGGAAACGGTTACATTGACGACATCAACGGTTACGACGTTGGAAGCAACGACAACAACCCGAACCCGCCGAACAGCAGTTACTCGCACGGCACACACGTAGCAGGTTGCGCAAGTCCTGCAACAAATAACAACGTGGGTGTAGCCGGAATTGGTTTCAGCTGCAAACTCATGGCCGTGAAATCAACCACATCAGCAAGTGTGATCACGAACGGTTACGATGGAATTGTTTACGCCGTAGTATCGGGCGCTGACGTGATCAACATGTCGTGGGGGGGAACAGGTTCTTCCAGCACCGCACAGAACATTATCACCTGGGCAAGCAACCAGGGATGCGTATTGGTTGCAGCAGCAGGAAACAATAATTCCAGCAGCATTTTTTACCCGGCCGGTTACACCGAATGTATTGCCGTAGCTGCAACAAACAGCAACGATACCAAAGCCAGTTTCTCGAATTATGGTACATGGGTAGATATTTCTGCTCCCGGCAATAACATCTACGCTACATACTACGGAAACACGTACGCAAACAATTCAGGAACGTCTATGGCGTCGCCGGTTGTTGCCGGTCTTTGCGGACTGATGCTTTCGCTCAATCCATCGTTGACACCAACGGATATCCGCAACTGTCTGATTTCTTCGGCAACGAACATTAACTCGATGAACCCATCGTACATCGGTCAGCTGGGTGGTGGACGTATCAATGCCAATGGCGCGATGAGTTGCATCAGCGCTACATTGAACTGGGCTCCTGTGGCCAACTTTGTAGCCAATGTGACTACAGTAACTGCAGGCGGTTCAGTAGCATTCACCGATTTGTCGGTGTACAATCCAACATCGTGGAGCTGGAGTTTCCCGGGAGGAACACCTGCGTCGCACAACGGACAGTTTCCGCCACCAATCGTGTACAACACGCCCGGAACTTACAACGTGCAGCTTACAGTAACGAATGGAAACGGCAACGATGTACAGCTGAACACGAATTACATTACGGTGACCACCGCGAGCGGTTGCGACCGGATCAATCTTCCGTTGCCTGCAGGCTGGACACCTGTGAATTATTACACGGGTGCAACAGTTGGCGCGGATGGATGGATCAACGGAATGAACATTTATCTCGACAAAGAGAAAGCCATGTACTTCGATGCGTCGGCAAGTCCGTATACACAGCTCGTGAACGTTTGGGTTGCGTTTGGCCGCGCTTATTCCGCGAACCCTGCGAAGATTGTTCCGATGAGAATTTACGACGGCACATCGGGAGTTCCGGGTGCGCAGATCGGAACTGTGAATGCAACGATGGGCCAGATCATGGCCGATGAAGCCGGTGGTTATTATACCGAATATTCATTCGTGAATTCACCGGTAACGCTTCCTGCGTCCAAAAAATTCTTTGTGAGTATTGATCTCACGAATCTCCAGTGGACGAGCGGTGTTCATGACACGATTTCTATTGTAAGCAACACGAATGGCCAGACAACACCTTCAGCGACCTGGGAAAAACAGAGTGATAATCTCTGGTACCAATACAACGCTGCAGGATCGTGGCCGCTTACGACTTCGCTGCTTATTCACCCGTTCCTTACCGGGGCGAATTCAGTAGCAACATTCACACAAACGGCAACAACCATTTGCCAGGGCAACCAGATCAGTTTCGATGCAACCGGTTCTACGTACGAGGACACCTTGCTCTGGTATTTCCCGGGACAGAACCCGTTAACATCAAACAGTCTTCAGCCAACGGTGGTGTTCAACACACCGGGCAACTACCAGGCGATTCTCTACATCGTAGGAGGCGGTTGCAGTTTGTTTGACTCGGCGTTTGTAAATATTACGGTGAATGCAACACCGGTACTGACAGTAGGAGCCACACCGGGAACAACGATTTGTTCGGGAGGGACAATAGCGCTTAGCGCAAGCGGAGCTTCATCGTATTTATGGAGTCCGTCGACATTCCTCACCTCAACAACATCGGCAACACCATCCACAACACCTACCACCTCGATCACGTACAACGTGCAGGGAACAGGCGCCAATGGTTGTGTCTCCAATGCAACGATTCCAATTACGGTGCAGAACGTACCCCTTGCAAACATGCTGATGAGTGATACATTCGTCTGCATCAACAACTCAATTACGTACGACGGATCGAACAGCGTGGATGCTACTTCATTCGCATGGACATTCACAGGCGGTACACCATCTACGTCTACGTCATCATCACCGGTAGTATTGTACAACACTGCAGGAACATGGACGGCGCAGCTGATCGTAACCAATTCATGCGGATCAGATACGATCAACTATCCAACAGTTGGAGTAGGTTGTGTTGGCGTTCCTGAATACAACCAGTCGTGGAACGCGTTCTACAACACCGATCAGAACCTGTTGCAGGTAAACTCTCCGGTGAGAACTGCCCCGGTTACTGCTTCAGTGGTGAACAGTCTCGGGCAGGTGGTGTACAGTGTGAATGTTCCGGCAGGTACAAGCGTGTTCTACATCGACATGAGTAATTATGCAACCGGCATGTATTCGTTGATGATCAGTGGGGGAGAAGAGGCGTATAGCATGAAGTTTATTTCGAAGTAAGAATTATTGCCACGAAGGCACAAAGGCGCGAAGGTCCGCAAAGACTTTCGCGCCTTTTTCTTTGTGGTACTTAGAGACTTTGTGTCTTCGTGGCATTCTTTTGGTAAAAAGTGTAAAATAAACTTGCTTCATATCACCTAAATACCTTTACTTTGCCATACAAAGTATAAGCCCGATGGAGCCAGGAACCGACCAATCCCAAGCAGAAGACCAGCTGAAAGCGATTTCAGAAATGCGCGACCTGATGAATAAGTCATCGCGCTTTATCTCCATGAGTGGATTATCGGGAGTGGCAGCGGGAGCAGTGGGATTGATTGGCATGATCGTTACCTGGTTATTCCTGGATTCCTATTTCTTTCATCTTCCATTTTATATTGGTGATGTGGTATTGCCGGAATCCTATCAGGTTACCAGCATCGACGAGATCTTTACGATGAAATGGGAATTTGTCAGGAACCTGGTGATGATCGCCGGATTTACACTCGCCGGCGCATTATTCGGCGCATGGTATTTCACCCGTCGCAAAGCAAAGAAGTTGGGCTTGTCGATGTGGGATGATACGGCGAAGCGTATGACCATCAATCTCCTGATTCCGCTGGTGACCGGTGGCGGATTTGCGTTGGTGTTGCTGTCGCATGGAATTATCGGACTGGTGCCCGCCATTACACTGGCATTTTACGGCACAGCCTTGATCAACGCAAGCAAGTATACATTGAACGACATCCGGTACCTGGGAATTATCCAGATCATCCTTTCGTTCATCGCAGCAATTTTTTATGAATACAGCCTTATTCTCTGGTCAATCGGGTTCGGGGTGATGCACATTATTTACGGCATTGTACTCTACATGAAGTACGAGAACAAGAAAGCATAGCATGGCGCACGACTACTTTTCGAAATTCAATAAAGTATTTGAAAACCGTATTCGCTTAGGCGTAATGTCGATTCTCATGGTCAACGAAAGTGTGGAGTTCACCCGTTTGAAAGAATTGCTGGATGTAACCGATGGTAACCTGGCCAGTCATTTGTCGGCCCTGGAGAAGGAGGGATACGTAGCCGTGATCAAGCAATTTGTCAACAGAAAACCGAATACATCTTATGCGGTGACGCCAGCAGGAAAAAAAGCATTCAACGAACATTTAAACGTGCTGGAAAAACTGCTGAAAGGCAGAACAAAAGGATAAATCATTTTTTTTGCACTTAAACTTTGTATTGCAAAGTACTTTGATTTAAACTAAAACAATAACATGGATTTCGTGAATACTCCGAAGAAAACCACCGAATCATTACTGCTCCGGAAAATCCGACGCATGATCCTTTTGTTCATGGTACTGCTCGTGCTGAGCGGAATCACCGCGTTCCCTGTACAAACCGAACTGCACTGGATGATGCAGTACGCCGGTTCGCTTCCGGATACTTTAGCGCAGTGGCTCGCACTCATAACTGCTGCAGTCGATGACACTGCTGGTAAATATCCTTACCTCATTTACGGTTACGACTGGCTGGCGTACGCGCACATCATCATCGCGCTTTTCTTCACCGGTGTTTACCGCGACCCGATCCGCAATGCATGGGTGCTGCGCATCGGAATGATTGCGTGCGCTGGCGTATTTGTACTCGCATTCAGCTGTGCGCAGATCCGCGGCATTCCGTTGTTCTGGACGCTCGTCGATTGCTCATTCGGTTTTTTCGGAATTATTCCGTTGATCATCGTTCAACGCTGGATCAACCAGCTTGAGAATATTCACGTACAGAAATTCACCAATTCACCACACACACTATGAAAAAGAAAGACTGGATACTCCTCCTCAGCATCGCGGCATACGCGTATCTCTTCTGGCAACAGGAACCGGGATTGAATTTTCTCATCATGAATATCATCCTGATCGGAGGTTTGATTCTGTTGAATCCGGGATTGAAGTCAAACCGCAACTGGATCATCGCAGCAGCAGGTTCACTCGTCAGCGCGGTCTGCGTAATGTGGTATTGTACAGGACTCGCGGTTTTTGCCAATTTCGTTTCACTGATGCTTGCGGCATCGTTCGTAGTGAACCGGTACAACTCGGTGGTTGTGGCTGGGTTTCACTCCGGACTCGTCTTTTTTACATCCGTTGGTTTCATGATCATAGACGGAATTGAACGAAGAAGTGTGTCACGCCAGAACCAGGCTCCGGGTGGGACCAGTAGTAAACGTTTCATTCTCCTGCTCATCGTGTTTCTGGTCGCGCTGGTTTTTTTCTTCATGTACCGCGAGTCAAGTATGTTGTTCCTTGCCTTGACCGAAAACATCAACCTGGATTGGATCTCAGGACCGTGGTGTGCATTTGTTCTGTTTGGTTCAATAGTCATGTACGGATTTTACTACCAGTCGCGGTTTGCCGCAATCGGGAAATGGGAGGCCGGATTGCCCATGAATCTGGAAACATCCGAACGTACAACTTTGCTGGACCGGATGATGAGCATCGAGAGTGAATATTTCTCGGGACTCGCTTTGCTTGGGCTCCTGAATGTTCTGCTGCTGCTTGTAAACTGTCTCGATGTTGCATTCATGATCAACGGATCAAGTTTCCTGCCACAGGATATAACATATTCGCAGTACGTGCACCAGGGCACAGGCATGCTCATCATGTCTATCATCTGCGCCATGCTGATCATGTTGTTTTACTTCAGGAATTATCATTCCGATTCCAAACAATTCCGTCAGTTGCGCACGCTGGCATATATCTGGGTTGCCCAGAACATATTCATGCTCGTTGTGACGATGATCAGGAATCATGAGTACATACACGTGTACGGACTCACCTACAAACGCATTGGTGTGGATGTGTACCTGTTACTGGCCTGCATCGGACTCGGAGTAACAATGTGGAAGGTTTACAAACAACGGACCAATGCATTTCTTGTTCGCACGATGAGCCTGATATTTTATGCAGTGCTCATCATCGCATGCCCTGTGAACTGGGACCGGATTATTTTCAATCACAACACGGCCATTTCGCACAAGCTTGACATGGATTACCTGAACGACCTTTCAGCGTCAATACTGCCCGATCAGCTCGAATATGTAAAGGCGGGTTTTCAGATGGACGATAAAGTGGCTTACCATCTCCAACGGAAAACGTACGGGTTGATGTATAGTCAACGCTTCAAAGAAGAACATGGGATGTGGCCTTCGTTGGTGATTTCAGATAACATCGTCTATAATCAACTCCGCAGTTCCGGAAGACTGGATAACAGACATGACCTCTCTATAGAACGCCTCGGCCTGGAGACCATTTACTTCTTCGAAGGTTTTTTGCATGTGAACACAATCTATGCTTCGTACAATTGCCTGGTGTCGCTCGGGGAAATTGGTCAGTATACCAACCTGCGCTATTTGAGCATCAACAATAACAACTGGTACGGAAATACGGGAGTGCCATTGTCGCTGAGCGGACTTGAAAAATGCACCCAACTCGAAACGCTGGTATTGAATGAGACTTATGTCAGTGATTGGAGTGTGATCGGAAAGCTACCCAATCTCAAAGAGCTTCGTGCAAACACCATTTCTATTGAATGGTATGATAAACTGAAGTTGCTCCATCCCCAATTAAAAATTAATGAATAATTGCCGCTGATATGATTAAGTCCCATTCCATTTACCGTATCCTCTTTTGGCTTACGCTTTTCAGTATCGCCATGGGTTATCTCGAAACTTCCGTAGTTGTTTACCTGCGCGCGCTGTATTATCCCGATGGATTTCAATTTCCGCTCGTTGCCGTTCCGCCCGACATTGCCATCACCGAATTCTGGAGAGAAGTCGCAACCATCATCATGCTCGTTGGCGCAGGCATCATGGCCGGAAAAAATCCTGCCCAGCGTTTTGTACTCTTCCTGTATTGTTTCGCGATCTGGGATATTTTCTACTACGTGTTTCTCTACGTTTTGCTCGGGTGGCCGGTCTCACTTTTCACGTGGGACATTCTCTTCCTTGTTCCTGTTCCCTGGGTAGGCCCCGTGATTTGTCCGTGCCTGGTTGCGTTGACCATGATCGTTTTTGCACTCATCACTGTCCACTGGCAGGAGAAAGGAAAAAACGCAAAGCTCTCGGGTATGGAAATCGGAATTCTCATCATGGGGTGCGCCGTCGTTCTCGTTTCATTCATGTGGGATTATTTCACATACGTGAAACTGCATGGCAACGGAATGTCCGTGTGGTCGTTGTCCAATGACAAGGATCTGTTTAGCGAAGCTCCGGATTACATACCAAACGTTTTCAACTGGACCATGTTTTGGTGCGGACAGATCGTACTCATAGGTGGCGTGTTTCTCTTTGGAATGCGGATGAAGAAGAATTAACTTTATGCGGGCAGTTGCTGAAAACTGTTTGCTCCCGTATGAAGTACACGCTGATCTTTGTTTTTCTTTTCGGTCAGATCCATGCGCAGATTGTTGACCGCAGCGTAGTGAATCTCGATTCATTCCCGGCTTCAGTGCAGGTTAAATCTGTGGAGATGGTCGCACAGGTTGGGTTTGTGGACGTCGATACCACTTACCGGCAAACGCAGTCGCGGTACATTGAATTCGACCGAAGCGGGAAGTGGATCGTCCGCCGTTCCATATTTGCAGAAGGCGATGTGGCCAGCGACAGTTTGTTTTACGATGCAAAAACGCGAACGCAGGTACACAAATCGCAGAACGAATATGATCCCAGGTCAATTATTACAGTCTTCAATGAGGACGGAACGGTAAAGAGCGTATCGTATAAACTGCTGATGCGTGAAGAAGTTCTCGACGAGTATGAATACGACAAAAAGAAACGTCTCGTCAGGCATAAACAGACTTTCGCCGAACGGCTGATGGTCGGGACCTATGAATACAATGCGGCGGGTTTACTGGTCCGTCAAACTATTTCTTCGCGGGATGTGTCCGATAAAAAAATGACGCTGGACAACGAAAAACTGATGTCTTACAACGAACAGGCTTTATGTACGCTCATTCTCGAAAACCATTACGGAACCGCAGGGGCAATCCGGGTTCGTGATACGCTGTGGAATGTCTATAACAAAGAGAAACGGTTGTTGCGTTGCATTGAACACCGGCAAAACGGCGAAGCAGGATCGGAGAGAGAGTACGAATATGACCAGTACGGTCGTGTCATAACGGTTAAATTGACCTGGTGGGATATGGGAGACGAGGAGGAGACCATGAGCATTGACCGGTACGAATACGACAGCCAGGGATACTTCCGCACGCATAGCACAAACGGATTACACGGGACTTATGAAGACACGTGGAAGATCACGTACAATGAAAAAGGGTTGCCCGTTCATTGTGTGAAGCAGGATCCGGAAGGGATTTACATCTACACCTGGACTTACACGTATTGGTGAAGCGTGGTAAAAATTACTAATACCCAAAGTCCTGCACGAGTTTACCGAAATACGGCTATTTTTACTCCTATGTCCTTCTTCTCCCGCCTCTTCACCCGTAAAATAACTTACGTCGATACATTCTGTCGCGATAAATCGTACAGCGATATCCTGCACGTGTTTGGCGCCATACGTATAATGCCCGATGAAGGAGATTCGTTCGACATCTGGCGTCACGCTGTGATTGATGTCAATACATTCGAGGTGATAAACGGTCTTCAGCAACGGGGAAATGAATTCAGTGTGAAAAGTCCGTTCGCGGAACGGTGCCTGAAACACATGTCGGAAAAAATGAACCGGCAACTGGAGTTGGACCTGAAGGAGAAAAAAGAGGAAGACGACGAAGCGGCCTGGAGCGATGATTACGTTCCCGAACCCGATGGTCCGGATTTCGAAGACGGTTGTGAAATTATGATCACCGATCGCGACAGTTCCGACAGCGATACTGCTGAACCGAAGAAGCTACCTAAAAACGGGTTGGTCTTCACGAAAAATAATATTGGCGACCGTGAACGTTTTACCGTGGAGTTATACAAAGGCGGACGTTCGGTTGTCTCGCACCAGATGCAGGGCTTACCCGATTATTTCCGTAAGGCGTTGTTGCTTCGTGCGCCAAGCCGGTTGTACGTAACGTATCGCAAGGAAGGATACTGGGGAATGTCGGGAGGAATGGCGTTGTTTGTGCTGGATATGAATACGGGGGAGATGATTCACGATGGGTACATCCGCTGACCCGAATATCCTATTTTCCCTTTTTCAGCGAGGCTTTAATTTTCTGGACAGCTTCGTGCGCAGAAATCATTTTAACCTTTCCTTCACGGACCTGTTTCCTGCTGTAAGCAATTTCAGCCCAATCAGATTCGTTAACAGACACTGGAGGTTGAATTCGTTCGTTATAGTCGCTTGATGTATGGACAGCACGATAAATGCGAACTTCCTGTGCCTTTATTTGGTACAGCAACACAATCGAAAATCGGCCAACTTTAATATGCCTGAGATTGTCATGGTCAATTGGACGGGCTTGGGGATAGCTTTCCAGGTAATCCAATGTTTCTCTGTATTCTTTGAAAAAAAGGATCCCGAATTCCATCCTATGCTCTTCAAGAAAATCGGCAATTTCAATCAGATCCTGTTCAGCGGCAGATTCAACATAAACAGTGAATTTCACTTCTTTTTCTTCTTAAGATTTTTTTCCATTCTTTCCAGCGACTCCCGCGCAGGGATCAGTTTAGATTTTCCTTCTTCAACTTGTTTACGCCGATAAGCCGCAATTGCCCAATCACTTTCGCTGACGTAAGTCTTTCCAATTGGTTTACGCAACAAAATCAATAAGGCATCGAGATGAGATTCATCCAGTGAGCCGATCAGACTTATAACTTCTTTCTTTTTCTGGGCGAGTGTCATGGGTTGTGTTTTAAGACTCATAAATTTAATAAGTCAGCTTCACTTTTTTGCTGTTGATTTTACTTTTTTAGGAGACTTTACGGTTTTCTTCGCCCTGACTCTAGGCGCTAACTTTTTAAACGCCTTAGTCCCTTTCCGGACTTTCTTCACCTTTTTCACCGGTGGCGTATCCAACTCCAGCAACATCCGCAACGCTTTAGTCGTTGATTGGTCGAGGTCGTCCAGAAGTTTGTCTGTTTTTTTCTTTTTTCGCGATAGGGTCATTAATGGGGGATGGTTGTTTTATAAAATTACCAGAATATTTATTCAGGGAAAATAAATATTCTGAACTACAGTGTATTCTTAATAATTCTCAGGTTGTGCGTATAGCCGCCACGTTCGGGTGTGAAAATTCCGTAATGATCGTAATGGTCCAGCCGAACTTTCCCGGAGGCATGAATGATGCGGTTTTCACCGGCAACAATTCCTACGTGCGTAATTCTTCCTTCCTCGTTGTCAAAAAAAGCAAGGTCGCCGGGTTGGGCTTCCTCTACGAACGAATACGGTTCTCCGATCTCTACCTGCTGCCAGGCGTCCCGTTTGATCCGCATTCCGTTTGCCTTGAACACGGCTTGTGTAAAACCGGAGCAATCAATTCCCAATGGAGAACGGCCGCCCCAGAGATAGGGCGAGTTCATGTACATAAAAGCTGTTTCTAGAATGCTGTTGCGCACCGGCTCCTGGTCGAAAATGCGCACCTGTCCATCGTATTTGAACTGGTGTTCTTCAATGCGTACATCGCCATCGTACCAGAATGGCAGGGAACTACCAGCTACGATAGGAAAGGTGTTGCCGGACTTCAGATCGGTGATGAGTGAAATGAGGTCTGTGGAAACCGGTGCAGGATTGTCGCGCAGATTATCGTAAGTAGCTTTGGAAACTTTCACGTACTGCTTGCGGTCGATCCAGCATTCGTAGTGGTCCCATTCAATGCGGATCCTGTGCCAGCTGTCTTTCTCTTCGAGAATTTCAAATGCATCACCGAACAGGAGTTGGGTCACCATCTCACTCTTGTCGGAAGCTTCGCTTCGGCAAGGGATGATACTCAGGTTGCAGACTCCGTAGAAATGATTCAAGATTGAAAGATTCAAGATTAAGCCATTCGCACCTCTTGTCTCACCTCGGTCTGACAAGTCGGCCAGAACTAGTGTCAGGATAAATTCTCCACCACAATAGCACTCGCACCACCGCCACCGTTACAAATTCCGGCTGCACCATAACGCGCTCCGTTTTGTTTCAGGACATGCAGCAGCGTAACAATAATGCGTGCACCGGAAGCACCAAGCGGGTGGCCCAAAGCAACGGCGCCACCGTTCACATTTACTTTTGCGGCATCCAGCTTCATCAGTTTCAGGTTAGCCAGCGCAACAACTGCAAAGGCTTCGTTGATCTCAAAGAAATTGATATCCGACATTTTCAACCCGGCTTTTTCAACCGCGCGTGGAATAGCCACAGCAGGTGAAGTGGTGAATTTCTCCGGGGCCTGTTCTGCATCGGCATACGAAAGAATACGCGCAACTGGCTTCAATCCCAATGCAAGCATTTTCTCTTTGCTCATCAGCACGAGCGCAGCAGCGCCGTCGTTGATGGTGGATGCGTTCGCAGCCGTAACGGTTCCTTCCTTCGTAAACACCGGTTTCAATCCCGGGATTTTATCGAAGAAAACGTTTTTGTATTCTTCATCTTCCGCAACCACCACATCACCTTTACGCGTTTTTACAGTTACAGGAGCAACTTCATCTTTGAATTTTCCTGCAGACCATGCCGCAGCAGAACGCTTGTACGATTCAATCGCGTAAGTATCCTGTTGTTCGCGCGTGATGCTGTGTTCTGTTGCACATAGATCTGCAGAGCAGCCCATCGCGTTATTGTTGTACACATCGGTCAAACCATCTTTTACAATTCCATCGATGAGTTGTCCGTGTCCGTATTTGTAACCATAACGTGCTTTCTCCATGTAAAACGGAGTTGCCGACATATTTTCCATTCCTCCGGCAACAACAACATCACTGTCGCCAAGCAGGATTGCCTGTGTTCCGAAAATCACCGACTTCATTCCGGAAGCACACACCTTGTTCACCGTAGTGCAATTGACCTGGTCAGGAAGATCCGCAAATTTTGCAGCCTGCCGTGCAGGAGCCTGCCCGAGATTGGCCTGCAACACACTTCCCATAAAAACATCCTGTACATCAGCACCACTGATCCCTGCACGTTCCACCGCAGCTTTTATTGCCGTTGCGCCCAACTGTGTTGCTGATACTTCAGCCAATGCGCCACCGAAACTTCCCATTGGAGTGCGCACTGCCGAAACGATATATACTTCTTTCATAAAACCGGAATATTTAGATTGATTAATTACGGCGCAAAGTTAATAATTTAAGGCGGAAAGAGTGCCACTAAGTCACTAACCCATTATCCGCAGGTCTATACCGGGCCTGACTTGATTATAGAAAAATCCGCAGGTCTTTTGCCGGTATTTAAGGACACAAAAAAGCCCGCCCAAACCGGGACGGACTTAAAGGAGAATGCTCCGAATTATCTCACCAATGAAAAGCTCCCTTGTAATTGAGCGGCTTTCGGGATGATGAAAATTAATTCACAAACACTTTTCTTACTATGCGTACACCGTTTACTTCAATCGCTACGATGTAAATGCCTGATGATGGTTCCTGGAGCACAAGTGAATTATCGGATTGTGTGAATTCCGCGTTTTGGCCCAACACATTATGAACACCTGTTACTTTATAGGCTTGGCCATTGGTGTTGATATTGATGGTGCCGTCGGTTGTCGAAAAAATGTCAATTTGAGAAGCCTGGCTGATGGTATTCATCCCCGTAACATTTTGGCCAAGTGTAATATCATCCACTGCGAATGAAGGATCGGTGCCCTGTCCATCGTCATTGTTTGCCCATCTGAAACCGATTTTTACATTCGCATTGTTGTCTGCAGAAGCGGGAAGTGCCACAGTAATTGCTGTCCACTGTCCTGCGGCAGCGCAAGTGGTCGGCGTTTTTGCAAGTGCATCGATTGTTGTCCATGTCGTGCCGCCATCTGCGGAATATTCAAGGGAAGCATCATCGAATGGGCCGTCTCCATTTTCAAGGTAAACGAAAGAAACAGAGATGTTTGATTTTGCAGAGCAATTAATCGCTGGCGATTCGATACGACGATCTGTCACAGCGCAATACCCCAATCCACAAAGGCCTCCCGAAAAGTAGGTGGCTCCGGAATCTGCTGCAATGATGAATTGAGGAGTAATAATGGTAACGTTGCTTACGTGCAGAGACGCATTGGTTACACTGCTTGTAATGCAATTGGAAGCACAATTTCCCGCCCCGGTTCCCGAACAGGTTGAACTTACAAACCACGAATTTGCGTAGGTCTCTGCTGGTATCAAAGACGTCATGGTCCACTGACCATTAGGGTCTGTGTAAGCTGTCGCAAGTGTTCCGCGGTTGCAACCTGTTCCGAAGTCGTCGGTCCAGAAAACCTGGGTGTGCGCAACTGTAGCGGTAAAAAGCAAGACTGTAATCGTGTAGAGGTTTTTCATTGTTTTTGGTTTTGGCTAAGCAAGATACATCAAATTTGATTTCTCCTGAACCCCGTAACCCCAAATCCACAACCTCGGGCCGATGAATCCTGAATGATGGAAATTTGTGAGCCCAACTGGCGGTTTTCTTTTAAGCAAATCTTTTCGGGAGCGATTTGGGATTTGCGATTCAGTGCTGCGGATTTTGTTGAAACGGTTTAAAGACCTGCAGAAAATGGGACTAAGGCTCCAAGGATCGCAAAATCAGAAAAGGACTCATAACTTATAAAAACTTGGTGCTTCTTAGAGCCTTTGTGCCTTAGTGGCAAAATCATAAATCCGTATTTTCGTTGTTCCCAATGAACCGACTTTTTTCATTTCTCCGCGACAGGCATTCTTTCATCTACAAAGGCTTTCTCTTTGTCGCAAGTTTGCTGGTCATTGTCTGGTTCAGTCCACGGGAAGCACGATTTCGCTATGACCTCACCGATGTTCTGAATCATCCCTGGCCGTACGAAAGCCTGAAAGCTCCGTTTGATTTCGCCATTCAGAAATCTGCGGAGGAACTGGAAGAAGAAAAAAACAGTATCCGGCAGAATTTCACGCCCTATTTCCGTTTCGATTCCACCCTGGCCAACGATGCCGAACAACGCATGGCTTACTTGCTGGATGATTTCGGATCTACCGAGCGAACGGAGTTTCTTTCATTGGTGGATGAAGCCTACATGAAAGGAATCCGTGCCACGCAGAACGCGGTAAACCGTGGACCGGAAGATGAAGTTTTACTCGTCCAGGGAAATGTAGCGGAGACAAAAAGACTGGCGCAGTTTTTTACACCGGCAGAAGCAGACTCGTTTGTGTTTTCGCGATTGAGTCCTGCGTTGCGACAGAAGATCCGTGAACAGGCGCAGATTACGTTTAGCGCGAATGTGGTTTACGATTCTGCCCGCACTGAAAATTTCCTTGGGCAGGCGCTCTCAAATGTTTCACAAACGCGTGGTGCCATTTCGGTTGGAGAAACGGTCATCAGCAAAGGGGAAATTGTGAATGACGATCGTTATCACCAGCTTCTTTCGATGCGTGAAACGTTTGAACTCACACACGACGATGGAACCAGTAACTGGATGGTTGTCCTCGGTCAGATTCTGCTCACTGGATTATGCCTGTTTTTGCTCTTCCAGTTTTTGCGGTTGTTCCGCCGCGATATTCTCGCCAGTGACTCGCGGTTGCTGTTCATACTGCTCATGGTGGTGCTGAATGTACTGATGTCATACATTCCCGGTCGCTGGGAGTCCGTGGCCATGGCTGTTCTTCCTTTTTGCATTCTGCCGGTGATCATGCGCGCATTCTACGATACGCGGCTGGCTTTGTTTGTGCACATCATTGCGTGTATCATCATCAGCATCAAACTGCCGGGCGACCGCTATTCGTTCCTGTTCATCCAGGTGCTCAGCGGAATTGCAGCCATATTCAGTATTGTGAACATGCGCAACCGTTCGCAGCTTTTCTTCTCGGTGATCATCATTCTCGGCGTTTATTTACTCGTGCATGCTTCCATGGGAATTATGGCTGAAGGCGATGTGATGTCGTTCCGCAGCCAGGATTTTGTGAACTACACCATCAGTGCTGTTCTCGTGCTGCTGGGTTACCCGCTGATTTTTCTTTTCGAAAAAATATTTGGCTTCGTTTCGGATGTCACACTGATGGAGCTTGCAGATACCAATCACACATTGCTGCGGGAACTCGCCGAAAAAGCGCCCGGAACATTTCAGCACTCGATGCAGGTAGCTAATCTCGCGGAGGAAGCGATCCGCCGGGTAGGAGGTAACCACCTGCTTATTCGCGCCGGCGCACTGTACCACGATATCGGCAAGGCAGACATGCCGATTTATTTCATCGAGAACCAGGCAACCGGGATGAATCCGCACGATGAACTTTCCTACGAAGAAAGTGCATCGATACTCATTTCACACGTGGTTCGCGGAGTAGAAAAAGCAAAAGCGCACAAGCTTCCGGATATTGTGATTGACTTCATCCGTACGCATCACGGCACCACAAAAACCGGCTACTTTCTGACGATGTTCAAGAAGAATAATCCGCAGGAAGTAGTGGACGAAGAACTTTTCCGTTATCCCGGCCCTATACCGTATTCGAAAGAAACAGCTGTGCTCATGATGGCGGATGCGGTTGAAGCTTCGTCGCGCAGCCTTCATGCATACGATGCTGAGAACATTGATGCGCTGGTTGAAAAGATCATCGATCACCAGGCGGATCAGCACCAGTTTGATAACTCGGATATTACGCTGAAAGACATTACGGCGATCAAGAAAATATTCAAGAAGAAATTGCGGAGTATTTATCATGTTCGCGTGGAATACCCGAAATGATTCGACAGGAATGCCGCTCTTCCGTCCAGGAGCCACTCAAAATCTTCTGACGGTTATCCCGCCTTTATCTACAGTTGTTTTAACTGCTCTCCGGGTACAAATGGGTGGTGTATTTTCGGCGTAAATTAAGAGACGATGAAAATACGGGTGCTGCCTGTTTTACTGCTGATGCCGTTCCTGTTTTCTTGCCAGGAAAAAGAACCATCCAAAGAGAACCCTTCAACCAACGTTGCACTGGATTCTTTGAGGGAAAAGATCAACACCATTATAAGTTCAAAGCATGCACGTGTTGGCGTGGCGATCGTTGGACTGGAGGATCATGACACGCTTACCATACGCGGTAACGAACAATTTACGATGATGAGCGTTGTGAAATTTCCGCAGGCGCTGGCAATTCTCCGTCGTGTGGATGAAGGGAAGCTTACCCTGGAACAAACGCTGCACTTCACAGGGGAAGACATGAAGCAGCACACGTACAGCCCGATGCATGATGTATACAACGGACAAAGCGCAAGCCTGACACTGGCGCAGACTATAAAATACGCAGTCGGCAGCAGCGATAATATTGCCTGCGACAAGCTGTTTACACTGTGGTCGCCCCGGCAAACGGAGATGTCTATTCACAGCATGGGTTGCAAAAATATGGGCATTGGCACCGACTATGCGAATATCACAGACAGCACCCTTTCGAAAAACTGGAGCACTCCATTTGCTATGGTGCAACTGCTGGAAAAATTTTATGGTCACGATCTCTTATCCGACACCAGCCGCAGCTTTTTGTGGAAGCTTATGGTGGAAACGCAGAACCCTGCAGATCGTATCAAGGGAAAGCTTCCTCCATCGGCGGTAGTGGCACATAAAACCGGAACAATGTCGCGGGTAAATGGAGTAGTGCCGGCTTTTAATGATGTGGGTATCGTCACTCTGCCCAATGGAAAGCATTTTGCAATTGTGGTTTTCGTTAACGACAGTAAGGAAGGGGATGAGGCGAATGCATCAATTATTGCGGATATTTCGAAGGCGGCGTGGGACTATTTTAGCCGGAAATAAGGGATGCCGGATTGCGCGTGGTTCTTTGATGGAGACACTGGATCACCTGATTGTAGCGTTGGATGAAGGTTATATTACGGATACTGAATTGGCGCCGCTTCGTGCGCAGTACGGGCAATGTTTAAAACTGATCAACGGATACATCAAGTACCTCAACGGAAATCCTGGGTTAGGAGATGTGTAACACCCAAATCCCTTAATCCCCCAATCCCTAATTCCTTTTAGCGAATTCGTTATATTTGCCTTCTATTTACAACACTCTTCCTATGGGACGCGTATTCGAAAAACGTAAGCACAAAATGTTCAAACGCTACGCCACAATGGCGAAGCAGTTTACCAAAGTCGGAAAAGAGATCGCTATTGCTGTAAAGGCTGGCGGACCTGATCCGAACACCAATGCACGATTGCGCATGGTGATTCAGAACTCGAAGGCCGTGAACATGCCTAAGGAACGTGTCGACAGCGCGATCCAGAAAGCCGCTGGTAAAGCCGATGCCAGCAATTACCTGGAAGTAGTTTACGAAGGAAAAGGTCCCGGCGGAGTGACCATCGTGGTAGAAACTGCCACGGACAATCCCACACGTACCATTGCTAACCTGCGCGTGTATTTTGACCGGGCGGGAGGAGAGGTCGGCAAAACCGGTTCTTCTGATTACCTGTTCGATCGCAAAGGAGTTTTCCGCATAAACACAACTGGCTTGAGCCTCGAGGATCTCGAACTCGAAGGCATTGACGCCGGATTGGAATCACTGGATCCGGGAGATGAAAATGACGCGCTTGTGTATTGCAATTTTCCTGACTTCGGCACTTTGCAGAAATTTCTGGAAGGAAAAAAAATCGAAGTGATCGAAGCCAAACTTACCCGTCTTCCAAAAAGCTTTGTTGCTCTGACACCGGAACAAATGGTGGATTACACCAAGATGATGGACAAACTGGAAGAGGATGAAGACGTGCAGGAAGTTTACAATAACCTGCAGGAAGCGGAGGAATAACGTCATCCTTCGGCTCCGCTCAGGATGACAAAGTGCTTCGATCTCAATTTCGTTTAAGGAAACCCGCGATTCTTCTCTTTTACACAAACCGATTGGTGAAACCACTTGTCAGACCGAGCGGAGCCGAGGGAGACAAGAGGAGAAACACATTCGCTGAGGCGTGGTCACAATAGCCGGGAGCGTGTATCTTTCCCCTTTCTCCACGTTATATTCCCAGTGAAACCCCGCTTACTCATTTTAATCCTGTTATTCCCTTTTTTCCTATCCGCACAGGGGAGAAAACAAAAATTGGGCAAAGCGCCTTTCCGGAAAACATTCGACTTCCATGCCCTGGCTCATGCGCTGACTGATAGTCTCGACAGCGATTCACTGAAAGTCAAAAGCATTTACATCTGGATGACTACCAACATCGACTACGATGTCTGGGGATTGACCAGCGGCGGTGGCAGTTACACCGATCCCAACGACATTCTCCGTCACCGCAAAACGGTTTGCCTGGGTTACAGCATTTTGTTCGACTCCATGTGTGCTGTTGCGGGTATCCGCTCGGAATGCGTGTATGGTTACGTGTACATGCCCTGGTACGAAACAGGTGATACGTTGTTTCTCGATTCGCATGCATGGAACGTGGTGGAAATCGATGGAGAATGGAAACACATCGATGCCACTTGGGGAACGGGTTACCTGAAACAACGCAAACAAACTTCGCGGAAAATCCTTTATAAATTGTTTCGTATTCCGTACACCACGAAGTACAAGTTTATCCGCAAACCCAATTTCAAATACTTTTGCCCGGAGCCGGAAGAATTTGTGAAGGATCATTTACCGTCGACACCGGCGTGGCAGTTGCTCGACTGTTCGGTGCCCATCGATTCTTTCCAGCGCACACCGCAGGCCACGCTCAACTTTCTGGCCAGTCCTGAAGTATGCGAACACGGAAACGATTCGATCCCGGCGATCATCGACGCGCCAGAGCAGGATCATTTACTTGTGCAGGGAAAACAGGCGCTGGGCACGAACGTTCACAATCACCAGGACATTTCGATGGGACAGTGGGAGCAGATCCGTTTTGTGATGGCGCTCGCAGAAGATACTTCGAAAAGTCTCGATGAGCGGATTGCCGTTTACGATTCGACGATTGTCATGACCGATTCGCTGATCCTGTATTTCAAACTGACTTCTAAAGATGCCGCACTCGAAGGAAAGTTCTTTGAACGCCGCAACCGGAGAATGCGCGCGCAGACACAAGCGGAGAGTAAACCTATTTTGCGCAAACACAAAAAGGCGATTGACAACATCAAGCGTGAACGTTTCCTGGTTTCGAAACAGATCATCAAGCTCAAACGCGAGAACAAAAAACTCCGGAGAGAAAACAAGCGGATACGCAAAAAGAAACTCTCAGTGAAACGCCCGCTCCAGCAGAATGATAAAATGGATACGCGTCGCGATTCTATCCTGGCGAAAGTAGAACGCGCGAACGATTCCATTGCACGCTTAACAGATTCCATGGCTGCTGAGTCGTATTACAATTACACCTGGGAAGTGGTGTATTACGACACAGTTGTTGCGCAGAAAAAGCGAAGGTTGAAACTCCAGTTTTACGACATGCGCGAAGTGAATTATTACCGCGCCATGGGACAAACCTGTTACGACACGGTGGTGTTCATGCCCAAGCGCCAGTTCATGCAAACGCAAACGGAGATCGATAGTCTCAATGCAATTCTGCCTCAACCCGGAAAATGGGTGATGGATTCGGCCGCGCACGTGTACAAGGTAGACGCGTACAATGCCAAGATCATGCTCAAGACAAACATGAGCGATTACAAGCAACTGGCCCGTTTACCGCAGGGAGACCTCGATGAGAAAGCCGCATTTGATTCAGCAAAGGCCGATGTGCAGAACATCAACGATTCGCTCATCACGCACAACAAAGAGCGCATAAACGATCTGAAACATTACCGGAGATCATTGCGCAAATTCCGCCTGATGCATTACCGGGTAAAGTGGCAGATACAGCACGAACTGAAAAATGAAGGATGGCGATACGTGATGACCCGTGGTTTCTTTGTCCGTTATTTCAAAGGCGTTTCAGCGATGTTCCGTCACAACGCAGATATCGCGCGCGGGATAAAAACGTCGTGCAAGAAAAAGAGGAATGAACTCCGAAGACAAAAACGGAAGCGTGAAAAGGAAGAGATCAAGCGGAAGAAGAAGGAAGTGAAGCTTCAGCAGCAGAATTGAGGAGTACACTTCAAAAAGTATAGACGCAAAGGCGCAGAGCGCGCAAAGGTTTTCGCAAAGATTATCTCCCGAACGTGCAAGGGTTGCAAAGAATCGTTGCGTGATTCTCTGCGCTCTTCAATCCCTAACTCAATACCTTTGCGTTTTCCTTTGCGCACTTTGCGGCTTTGCGTCTATTCACAAAAAAAGGGAACGGACTTTCGCCCGCTCCCCGTACAGAAGAATCGTTAACCTACTTACTCTACCCTATACAATTCAATCCTTCTGTTTTTAACGCTTTCGTATGCGGAACCAGTCGCAAAGTTGATACCGAGGTAAACCAATCCCTGTTTATCGAACGTTTCTGCTGCCGTAGAAATTGAACGTTGTGTCACAGGTTCATTCAATACCGGACCTGCTGTGAGACTTGGTCTTGCAACGTAGTAGTACGCTTTCCGTGAATCATTCCTGTTCGGATCAGAAAGATCCGCAACAGTAAGATGTTCCGGAAATGCCCCGATCGAGAAGTATCGCTCACCGCCTTCTGCAATGAACATCCCGCGGATTTCTGTCCATCCGTTCATATCGGTGATCACCTCTTTACTCACAACCTGCGGACTCAGCTGCAGAAAGGAGTTGCCTCGCATGTTCAGTTTTTCTGTACTGAAATAAGCACCCAATCCGCGCACAGCACGATCACTTTCTTCTGCCAGGCTCACCTGGAATGAAAATGTATACAGCCGTCCTTTCACCAACGGTTCGCTCAATTCTCCCTGAAGATATTCGGTGTAACGTCCGTAACCAATTTCATTTGCGAATACTCCGTTACGAACACTCCTCACAGGATCGATCGACTGGTCGCCGTAGTAAGCGATTATTCCCGCGTAATTTCCACCGCCACCATCTTGCGTACCCATGTAATTCTGCGGAATGCCATCCTTACGCGCGTATCGGCTTGGTTTGAACAGATCGGCGGTTCCGCCGTTACTGTTCGACCATCCTTGTGCTTTTTCTATGCCCGGTCTGAAAGCAGCCCAGGATGTTTGTTCCATCGTAGCATTTGTTACGAGATTCTGTGCGCCAACTATCGCCGGGACCAGAATCATTGCTGCCAAAATACGTTTCATAGCTTTTCGTTTTCGTTAGTACTCTTTCTGCACTGCACGCTATGATTAGCTATATAAATTTACGAAGCATGAAAGCGAATGATGTGGAAGATTCGATCCTTTGTGGAGATGTGTCGATGGCTTGAGTGAAGCGGACAGAATTGTTTTTTACCCCGCTTTGCAAAATGCCTTGTTGACTGCTGTTTTATGAATGATAAAAAAGAGCGTCATCCATTTTTCATTGATTAACCGGCTTGTTTCGCCCAATCAATAGCCCTAATTCCGGCACTTCGATATGTAAAATGGAATCATAAGGAATTTTTAAGAGTCTTTGCTCTTTATTAAATGAAAGCGTGACTGAAAAAAATGATGAGTACGCTTTAAGGTCCCAGTATGCATTTTGAAATACAAGCTTAATTGTTTCCGGATATTCCTTGAGTAAATCAACACCCAGGACCAGGTCAGGATGTTTCGTACTTATTGTAAAATAATAAGAAATTGAGGAATCGGCATAGATTGATTGAGGAGGTAATCGATCTATAAATTGCATAAAAAATTCCTCGATAGATTTAAACGGGGCGTAGCTGATTGCTCCCCTTTTTTCACCAACCATGATCGGTTGTGAGTAATCGATTACTTCACCCTTATCAATAATTTTTTTGTTCACATTTAATACCTTCATTTCATTTGAGGTATTTGTCATTAATGGTTCAGGAATCAGATCGATCAGTGATCTGAATATTTTTTCCAAACCGCCATAATAATCAAGATATAAATCCACCCAATTTAGATTTAACAGCGCATCATCAATGGGAGTTGTATCGTCAATCTTTACTGGAATAATAAAAATCTGACCTCGTGGGAATTCGCTCAGGACATCGAGAGCTTCACGGATTTCTTTTTGAACAAATCCTCTCTTATTAACAGAGTGTTTTGAAACCAGTAAAATATAGTACCTGGCATTTCTTATGGCTCTGTTAATTTCAAACTTCCAGTCCGCTCCTGGTTTTAAACATTTGGAATCAAGCCACACATTTATTTCCTTTTCCCTCAAACTCATGTATAGTCGCTCCGCTATGTCCCTGTTTTCTCTTGCATAGCTTAAAAAAACTAAGTTAGGTTCTGTCATGTAATTTTTCGTTTATAGGATTGCCCAAGGTAAATCCTTTAATCCAGAAAAGCCGATAACAAACGTTTGAAAACGGATAATGCATGAGGAATTTAAACCCAGCGAGGCAGTTGCCTTGCCAAAATTTCGCGCACAGTTTAAATTAGTTCAAATCCAAAATCACAAGCGAAAATTGACCGCTACTGTGATCCGGCTTTCTGTTTTTCGCAGATCAGCCGCCCAAGGTAAAACAGCTGCCGGTCCATTTGTCCATCCGCTGGGAGAAGTGGTACCACCGGAGCCCGTGAAGTACGGAATACTCGAACTGCGATACCCGTACTCCAAGCGGAATGTCACGTGGTCGTTTGGCATCACATCAAACGTTGCGGTGAACTGAGTTATTTTCAATTTCTCATTGCTTGCAATGGCTTCATCGTAATTATTTGGCTGTCCTCCTGAAGCAGCTGGTGAGAATGCGAGGTATGGATACGTATTTACTCCATTCACCACCGATTGATTGGTGATGTAATCGCCGCGCAAAGTGAGCGCAAATTTGTTCCGGCTAAACCATACGCGGTTCGCAACAGAAATTCCGGTCATGAAGTTTTCAGAAGCACGGACTGTGTCATTCGCTTCATTGTTGGATTGAAAACCGTAGTGCGAATTGATACTGAACGCGGCTTGTGAAATTCCACCGGATCCGGGACGGGAAAAATACCGCGCAACAATGCTGTTGTCGTGGTGAAAGCGAATTCGTTCTGATTGCTGACCGAGCGTATCCGGATTCTGCGTATCGGTTCCGAGATAAAAGTTGGCGGCAAACTGAAGATTCGTATTCGGCCGGTAATAGGTAGAACTACCAACCCCGGGACTCTTTCCGAAACTGTTGTAGGTTTGCCATCCGTTCAGGATCCATATCTCCGTTTTCAATTTTGCGGAAGGATACATCTGAACACGCGCACCTGAAAAGTAGAACGGCGTAAAATCGCACACCATGCTTCGCTGGTAATTCCAGTTTTCCTGCGTCACATAACTTTCCAGCCCGATGTAGCTCATGAAAATTCCCATTTCAACATTAATGCCTTGCCACACATTGAAATGATAACCGGCCGCAGCTTCACGAATGTATTTCAGGTTGCTGATTGCGGAATTTCTTCCGCGGTACACCGAGCCATCGGCCTCCTGTATGATGGAACCCATCTGGCCAAACTGCAGCCACAGGCGCCCGATGACATTTTTGTAGTTCGTTTCCATTCCGATGCTGGCCAGGTTAAGCGTCATCTCGTTGTGACGGCCAATCGTGGAGGAGATCGTCTGCGTATTATCAGCGGGTTTGGCAAAATTGTAGTTGTAATACGTATCCAGGTAAGCAACACCGGTGAGAATTGTTTCCCCGTTTTTCTGAAAGGTCAACGGGAAATTGTGCTGACGGTTTTGTCCGTTAACCCAGGTGTAATCCGGTGCAGCAGTTGAATCGCTGGTGGTTTGCGCAAATAACGGGACAGTGTACAACGTGACCACTCCCAGGATTGAAGGAACAATTTTTCCGATTTTTTTCATTTGAAACGAACGGTTTTAATGTCTTTTTGATAAATCACTCTGCCCATCGCCTGGTATTTTTCCGGGCTGTGGTTGTAATCGTCTATTTCCTCTTTGCTGATGAAACGCCACATAAAAATGTACGGTTCGCCCCGATCTTTTTCACCGTGAAAAAAGCCAATGAAAATTCCTTCGAGCGCGGTGCCGTCGTTCAGAATTATTTCAAACGGTTTGCCCTTGGAGTTGTAATATTTGGCGTAAATCTCCCGTGAAAAATCTTCCTTTTTCATAGTCGGAATGCTTTGAACCTTATTTGTCTGTATCCGTTTTTAATTCTTTACGCTTGAGTTTCACGCTGGTTGCCGGTGAAATAACCAGTGGAATTTTCTCAATGCTGATGTCGCTTGTATCAAGACCAAACGCTTTGCTGTCCGACTGCGCAAGGTTTCGCAGCATGAAATAACTGTTCAGGATAAAGCTGTCTTTCACCGAAAATTCATTTTCCACGGAAAGAAACCGTTCGAGAATAACAAACCGGAAGTCGGCGGCCAGGTTGTATTTGCTCAGGGATTCATAGCGACTGGTAATGTCGAGCTCTTTGTTGGCAACCATTTCTTCGACCACTTTTCTGAAAAGGAGATTGACACGCGGTTCTACACGGAAACCCAGGCGAAAATCGATGCGGATAATTTTATCGTTGACCATTTCGTCCACCGTGTATTCCATCGTATACGGTTCATTGGTCCGGTCAATGTGAATGAGCCAGTAGATATCTGCCCGTTTCGGATTGCGACTGAAAATGGAATAGATCGTTCGCCGTTCAATCTGTCGTGGATTATCTGCACTGGTTAAATAGATGAGATGCGTTGCATACTTTGCAATGGTTTGGTCTTTACTGAGATCAACCAGTGCGGGAAGGTGTTCGATGATCGGAACAAATTCCACCAGTTTGTTCAATATTTTCCGCGCGCGGTACCACACGTACATCGTGAGAATGATGCCGGAGACGATGAACAGGAACATCCAGGCTTCTTTCAGTTTAATAATGTTGGCCACGAAGAATGAAATTTCCACGGTGAGGAAAACGGTAAGTATGGCGGCAACGAGAACGACGGTGTATTTTTTTACGTAGCGCAAATAATACATCATCAGCAAAGTGGTCATCAGCATAGCCAGCGTAATGTTGAAACCATAGATCGCTTCCATGTTGCTGGATTCCCTGAAGTAGAGCACAACGCCAATACAACCCATGCACATGAGCCAGTTGATGCTGGGCACGTACAATTGGCCGCGCACGTCCGTAGGATATTTGATCGTAACGCGTGGCCAGAAATTTAAACTCACCGCTTCGCTGATCATAGTGAAAGAACCGCTGATCAAAGCCTGGCTCGCGATAATGGTGGCTGCTGTTGCAACGACAATTCCGGGAATCAGGAACCACTGCGGCATAATTTCATAAAACGGGTTGAGACCGTCGAGATGCGCAGTTTCGCGGTTCAGCAACCACGCACCTTGTCCGCAATAATTCAGGAGCAAAGCAATTTTGACAAAGACCCAGCTCACGCGAACGTTTTTTCTTCCACAATGACCGAGATCGGAATACAAAGCTTCGGCACCCGTTGTTGCAAGAAAAACGGCACCGAGCAACCAGAACGATCCGGGATAATTGACGAGCAATTGTATCGCGTAGTGCGGACTGAACGCCTTCAGCACGGAAGGAAACAACATGATCTGCGAAATGCCCAGGACAGCGAGCATCGTGAACCAAACGAGCATGATGGGACCGAAAGCGCCTCCCACAATTTTTGTTCCGAGCCGTTGAAATGCAAAAATGCCCAGTATGATTGCGATCACGATCGGAATCACGGGAATGTCCGGCACAACCAAACGCAAACCTTCAATGGCAGAGGAAACAGAAATAGGAGGGGTGATGATTCCGTCGGCAAGCAAGGCACCGGCGCCAACGAACGCAGGAAGGTACAACCACTTTTTGTATCGACGGACCAATGTGTAGAGTGAAAAAATTCCACCTTCACCGTGGTTATCGGCCTGCAACGTCAGCCAGATATACTTGAACGTAGTTTGTAACGTTAACGTCCAGAACACGAGCGACAATCCACCGAATACAAGTTCCTGCGTGATCTCCCGTTCGCCGATTACGGCTTTGAGTACATAAAGCGGCGATGTTCCGATATCACCGAAAATAATACCCAGTGTGACCAGTACTCCTGCTGCCGAAAGTTTGCTGTGAATGTTTGACATAGATCGTTCTTTGAAATCGCAATGCAATGCAGATACAAAGGACGCGTGCTGGGCATAAGGGAGGTATTAAAGGAGGTGGGTGGGATATAAAGATTTTATAAGGAAGCAATTCCTTGTCTCCCTCGGCTCCGCTCGGTCTGACAAGTGGACTCTATCCCGAATCGTGTTTACGACGAGCGCGGAATCGTTGTATACATGAGACTCATTTATTGAAACCGTTTGTCAGACCGAGCGGAGCCGAGGGAGACAAGAAGATTCCAATTCAGCAAAACCTGTATCCCACACCACTCTCCGTCACAATATGTTTCGGGTGATTCGGATTTTCCTCAATCTTCTTCCGAAGCTGTGCCACAAACACGCGCAGGTATTGCGTTTCGGTTTGAAAACCAACGCCCCAGATTTCTTTCAGGATGTATTGGTGCGTAAGCACTTTTCCTTCATTGCGTGCGAAGAGAACAATGAGATTGTATTCCGTGGAAGTTAGTTTGATTATCTCGTTGTTCTTTTTGAGCGTTCGTGCCGCAAGATCGAAATGCAGATCGCCCACTGAAATTACGGTGGCGTTGGAATCACTCAGGTGATTACGCAGCGATGAGCGTATCCGCGCCTGCAATTCACCGGTGCGGAACGGTTTCGTCAGGTAATCTGTGGCGCCGTTATCCAACGCACTGATGATGTCCTGCTCGCTGTCCTGTACAGACAACATGATGATCGGACTGTTGTACCATTCACGAAGTTGTTTCAGCACATCGTGACCGCTTTTATCGGGCAAACCAATGTCCAGCAGAATTAACGCAGGCGGATGATTGGCAGCCATGATCAATCCTTCTTTCGCCGTTGAAGCCAGTGAGACTTTATAGTTATTGCTTTCGAGACTGATCTGCAAAAGTTTGCGGATCTGCGGTTCATCATCAATAACGAGTATCTCTGCCTGGTTCATGACGATAGCTTAATGGTTGATGCTTCAGCAGGAATAAGTATCGTGAACTTCGCTCCACCCGAAGCAAGATTCTCCAGCGTAATTGTCCCCCGGTGCGCTTCAATAAATCCTTTGGCGATAGACAGTCCCAACCCTGTTCCTCCAGTAACCGATTGCGGCAGCCGGAAAAATTTATCGAAAACGAAATTTATTGAATCCTCAGGAAAGCCCGGGCCGTTGTCGGAAATGATAATCCTGCAATGTGTTTTAATCTGTTCGGCTTCCATCCGGATAAGGGTACCTGCCGGGGTATGTTGCACGGCGTTGTGAATGATATTGTGCAGAACCTGTTGCAGTAATCCCCGGTCGAGACGAAACAACGGAAAGTTTTCGCGCATTTCAAATTCAATGCGATGTTTCGTCGACGCAGGCCGGTTGTCTTCGATCACTTCATGGATCAGTTCATTCACGTCGCACCAGTCGAGCTTGAGTTTCAAAATTCCTGCTTCGAGCCTGCTCATGTTCAGGAGATTTTCAACCTGCCTGTTCAGTCGTGTTCCGGCAATTTCAATTTCACCGATCAGCTCATCGCGTTGCGCGCCCGATAATTTTTCTTTGTCCTCGCGCAATGTATCTACCGCGCCTATGACAGTGGCGATAGGCGTACGCAGTTCGTGTGAAAGTGAATTTAATAAAGTGTTGTACAACCTGATCGTGTTCTCGCGTTCCACTTTGTCCCGCGCTTCTTTTTGCACTTTCCTGATTTTGGAAGTGAGTACAATATTGATCAGCGCCACGGCAAAATACATGAGCGCCATTAAACCGTCTTCCGTGGAACCAATGTGCAGCGTAAACACGGGTGGAATAAAAAAGAAATTCCAAACGAGCGCGCTCACGAACGCCGTCACAAGAACCGGAAGAATGTCGAAAAGCATGGCCAACACAGAAACAGCCAGCAGCAACACCAAGGCTACAACGCGGTAACCAATTAATTCCGACGCATAATAGGAAGGTATTGCAATCGCAGCGATCAGGCCGAGGCTTACGGCAAACTGCAATGCGAAATGATATTTTCTGACTTTTAGCAATTCCACGTGCAGCAAAATTACTCCTAAAAGAATAAAGAAAATGTAAAGAAAGGAATTCGGGATTGGGGAATTAAGGGATATGGGCTGCTGGTGCTTACGCGTCTGCGAATTAAAATCCGTAGTCGCCATACGTGATCGAAGCATCCGGGTTTTGCCCCAATCCCTTATTTCCCCAATAACCCAATCCCTTATTTCTGGCTTGACTTTGCATCAGGTTGGCGCCACATTAAAAACACGCACATGCAAAAAACTCTACTTCTTTCCGTTTCCTTGTTTTTTTGGATCATTTTGCTCCGCACAACCGTTTGAATGGGCCGGCCAGCTTGGTGGTAACGGCTGGGATGCGAAGTCAAGC
>Ga0193752_1000785_pt1 | contig 28715 bp, 21 predicted proteins | sample H1c1metaG_FD_144924 | JGI IMG/M metagenome (GOLD analysis project Ga0193752, IMG submission 144924) | Soil microbial communities from a riparian zone of the East river system, Colorado, United States - H1c1 | ecosystem: Environmental > Terrestrial > Soil > Riparian zone | place: USA: East River...
ATCGGATGCAGTATTTCGGATTTCGAAATGAACATGGGGCGCCTGCGAACCACCGGTATTGCCACTGTATGCTATAAAATCACCTTTTTTTACAGGAAACTGATCAGGCGACAACTCGAGCAATAAATTCCACGTTTCCTGTTTGTATTGCTGTTCCTTAACCCATGCTTCAAGTTGCGGATTGAAATTATTCAGGTGAGCATACAGGGTAGTAAACCCGTTCGGATGAGTAATGTAGATCGCCCTTCCGAATCCGGCGGGTTCAATCTTAATGCGGGATATAAATCCGTCTGCAGCAGCATGTACCGGTAGATTTTCACGAGCCAGGGTTTTAAGGTCGAGGCCCATGTGATAATGATTGGGGCGAAGTTCTCCAAAATTACCGCTGAGTAGTATTGGGATATTTAATGGACTACGAAAATATCCCTTTGGATAATCCATAAGCGGGGGTCGCTGGGCAAACGAAACCTGAGAAACAAAAAGCAAGGCCGGAAGAAAAAATCTCATCAGAAAAATTTATCGGTTAGTTGTGGCGCAAAACTAACGTGTTTGAAAATAATGGCCTTATTATTGCCTTAACCTGAACGGTGAATTTCCTTGAATTTCATACTCAATATCCCAAATAAGCCGGTTGAAAGTTTTCTCTGCTGATGATCTATTCAGAGGCACGTGTTAAATAATCATCAATTCACGCTTCCTCCCAACTTTAATTTTAAAAACGGAACAGCTTTTGGCATCTTGGCTGTGTCTATATAAATATGAGACGATAAATTTTACGGATTATGAAAAAGATTTATAATAGAACCATTTTACTAATTGCAATCACGATCGGCAGTATAGTTGGAATTATCAAAGGAACTGAGGCTAAGCAAAAGTGGATGTTTAAAATCAAGATCCGTAACGAAGAAAAGCGCCAGCTTGCACAGCAAAAAAAGTTGCTGAAAGGTGGTGGTGTACCGCTCGACGATATTGAGATAGCCGCCTATCACAAAAGTTAAAAACTTTCCCAAATCAATACCGAACCCCGCACTTGCGGGGTTTTTTTTTGAATACACCTCTTAAATAACTGGTTTCTAATGTTAAAAAAATAATCCTCTGGTTTCCCTCCGCTACCTTACTTTTGCGCAATTTGTTTTTAAAAAATAGTCTATTCAGATATGCCAAAAGATTCTTCCATTAAGTCAGTATTAATTATAGGTTCGGGACCAATTATAATCGGACAAGCCTGTGAATTTGATTATTCGGGTACTCAGGCCGCCCGTAGTTTGCGCGAGGAGGGAATTAAAGTTTACCTGATTAACAGCAATCCAGCCACCATCATGACAGATCCGATGATGGCTGACAAAGTGTACCTTCTTCCACTGACAGCGGAAAGTATTGAACAAATCCTGGAAGAAAATCAGATTGATGCGGTTCTTCCAACAATGGGTGGGCAAACGGCTCTCAATCTGGCGAAAGAAGTAGAAGATCTCGGTTTATGGGAAAAATTTGGTGTAAGACTTATCGGTGTTGATATCAAAGCAATAGATAAAGCCGAAGACCGCGAAAAGTTCAGGCAATGGATGATTCAACTGGGGATATCCGTGGCACAGGCAAAAACAGCCAATTCTTTTCTGGAAGGAAAAGAATTTGCGCAGGAAATCGGTTTTCCATTGGTAATAAGACCATCATTCACCCTTGGTGGAACAGGTGGCGGATTTGTACATGATAAAGATGATCTTGATGAAGCACTTAACAGGGGTTTGCAGGCTTCTCCGATTCATGAAGTACTGGTTGAAAAAGCGGTACTTGGATGGAAAGAATTCGAGCTCGAATTGTTACGGGATTCAAATGATAATGTTGCGATCATCTGTACTGTTGAAAATTTTGACCCGATGGGGGTACATACCGGCGACTCTATAACAGTTGCACCGGCAATGACACTCAGCGATACTGCTTTTCAGCTGATGCGCAATACTGCCATCATGATGATGCGTGATCTTGGTAACTTTGCAGGAGGTTGTAATGTTCAGTTTGCGCTCAATCCCGAAACTGAAGAGATCATAGCAATTGAAATCAACCCACGTGTAAGCCGGTCCTCTGCGCTTGCATCGAAAGCAACAGGTTACCCTATCGCAAAAATCGCGGCCAAACTGGCAATTGGCTATTTCCTTGATGAATTGCAAAATCAGATCACAGGCACTACTTCGGCATATTTTGAACCAGCCCTCGATTATGTAATTGTAAAAATACCGAGATGGAACTTCGACAAGTTTAAAGGTGCGGATGATACACTTGGACTTCAGATGAAATCGGTAGGTGAAGTAATGGCTATCGGAAGAAGTTTTACCGAAGCGATTCAGAAAGCCTGTCAGAGCCTCGAAAACAATGCCGTTGGACTTGGTTATTATGGCAAGAGCCTGATGCATGGTGATGAGTTACTCGAATATATCAGGAAGCCAAAATGGGATCGTATTTTCAGGATCAAAGATGCGTTGATGGCTGGAGTTTCGGTGAATTCGATTTCAAAAGCAACCAACGGCATAGATCGGTGGTTTCTTTATGAGATCCTGAAAATCTGCACCATGGAAAAAGAGCTTGCAAAATATAAGCTTGATTCCCTTCCGCTTGATGTGTTGAAAGATGCAAAAAGACTGGGTTTTAGCGATGAACAGCTCGTTCGTATCATGAACGATGGTACTGAAGATCTGGTATATGAAAAAAGAAAGGCAGCTGGAATACGCAGGGTATTCAAAATGGTTGATACCTGTTCTGCAGAGTTTGAAGCAAAAACGCCATATTTCTATTCTACATTCGAAAACGGTAACAGCAACGAAAGTATCGTTACCGATAAAAAGAAGATCGTGGTTCTGGGTAGCGGGCCAAACAGAATTGGACAGGGTATCGAGTTCGACTATTGCTGTGTGCATGGTTTGCTTGCAATAAAAGAATGCGGTTACGAAGCAATCATGGTGAACTGTAACCCGGAAACTGTTTCAACAGATTTTGACATCGCTGATAAATTATATTTCGAGCCGGTTTACTGGGAACATCTCTGGGAAATTATTGAGCATGAAAAACCGGAGGGTGTCATAGTTCAGCTTGGCGGGCAAACTGCGCTCAAGCTGGCTGAAAGGCTCGATGCGAAAGGCATTAAGATTATCGGTACTTCTTTCGACAGTATGGATATAGCAGAAGATCGTGGTCGCTTCAGCGACATGCTGAAACAACTCGATATTCCATATCCGGAATATGGAACCGCTCTTTCGGTTGATGAAGCAATTACAGTTGCAAACCGGGTCGGTTATCCGGTACTGGTTCGGCCTAGTTATGTGTTGGGTGGACAAAGAATGCGTATCGTAATCAACGACGACGAGGTTGAAAACGCGGTAGTCAGTTTGCTTAAACACATTCCCGGAAATAAAATCCTGGTTGATCATTTCCTGGACCGTTGTCAGGAAGCAGAGATTGATGCAATATTTGATGGCACCAATTTCCATGTGATGGGTGTGATGGAACATATCGAACCTGCCGGTATTCATAGCGGTGATAGTAATGCGGTTCTCCCCGCATTCAACCTTACACCGCTTGTAGTAACTACCATGGAACATTATGCTGAAAAGATCGCCCGGGCACTCAATATCAAGGGACTGATCAATATTCAGTTCGCGATAAAAGACGGAAAAGTATTTGTGATTGAAGCGAACCCAAGGGCTTCAAGGACGACGCCTTTCATTGCAAAAGCATACCAGATTCCTTATCTGAACGTCGCAACAAAAATCATGATCGGATCGCATACTTTGAAAGATTTCAAGTTCGAGAAAAAACTTAAGGGTTTTGCAATTAAAGAACCGGTATTCAGCTTTAACAAATTTCCGGGAGTAAGCAAAGAACTAGGACCCGAAATGAAAAGCACCGGTGAAGCGATAAGGTTTATAAAAGATCTAAGAGATCCTTATTTCAGACAGCTGTATAAGGATAGAAGTATGTATTTGAGTAAGTAAAAATAGCTGCCCTCCTGCGAAGGAGGGCGGCGAGCGAAGCGAGCGGGTGGTTGTTCTTTGGTCTTCGATCCTGTTTTAGATTCGAAGACAAAAAAACAACCACCCCGCGCCTTCGGCACTTCCCCTCCTTCGCAGGAGGGGAGCCACCTAAACTTCAACCAGCCGGTTCCGTATAGCATACAACACTAAGCCTACACGAGTTTTAACTTTCAGTTTTTCAAAAAGATTATTCCGGTAGTCATCAAGCGTCCGGGGACTTACAAACATTTTGGCAGCGATGTCTTTGTATGTCATTTCTGAACAGATCCACCGGAGCAGCTCCTTCTCTTTTTCAGAAAGAGTAACCCGGTCATCGGGCCTGTCAAGGTCTTTATTCAAACCGCTTACGATCTTACCTGAAATGTATTCAGAAAGATAAAAATCTTTTTCCAGTACCGAGTTAAGCGCCTCTTTTAATTCTTCCGGTTCTGCATTCTTAAGTATATAGCCTTTTGCACCGAGTTTAAGCATTCTGATGATGATATTTTCATCACTGAACATCGAGAGGGCGAGTACTTTTACCTGGGGAAAATTAGTATGCAGCCATTGTGCAGTCTCATATCCGTCCATGTCGGGCATATTCACGTCGAGCAAAACTATATCAGGAATGATGTGTTTGCCTAGTTTAGACTTGATTTCATTTCCATTGTTTGCTTCGAACAAAACAGCAAAATTCTCAAACGAATTGATAAGTTTTGCCAGTGCCTGACGCAGCAAACTATGATCATCAGCTACTGCTACCTGTATTTTTTTAATAACTCCAGCCATACCTCGTGAGAAACTTTAATGCGGCAAAGGTAACGCTACTGTGACAGTAGTTCCGTTTCCTGGTGAACTTTGAAAAGAAATTTCTCCGCCGATCAGTTTCGCCCGGTTTACCATGCTTTTAAGGCCGACACCACTGGTTGCTGAGGCATTATCCCTTTTGTCGGCAACGTTAAATCCAACACCGTTATCCCGGATTTTCATGATAAACCGGTGAATATCGGATACGTGGATTGAAATATCAACCCTGGTTGCCTTTGAATGTTTGAGAATATTATTGATGTTTTCCTGGAAAATCCTGAATAGAAAAATAGCTTTCTGGCTATCTTCAAGCGGTTCGTCGGAAGGGGCCTCAAAAGTAACCTGTAGTAATCCTGCTTTTTTTAGATTGTCGAGTTCAAACCGAATGGATTCAACAAGGCCTATCTGTGCTATACGATCCGAATGAAGACTTTTAGTCAGATCGGCCAGATCGAAGATCGCTTTGTTGAGCATCTGCCTGATATTGAAGACACCTTCATAAATGGGTTCTTCCTTTTCAATAGGCAGAATGGCTAATGAAAGTTTAACAACGGAAAGAACCTGCCCAATATTATCATGAAGTTCCTGGCCAATAGTTTTGAAGGTCTCTTCCTGAATTTCAAGCTGTGTTGTGAGTAGTTCCTGATCGTATTCCTTCTTAATACGAACAATCTCCTGTTCCTGCCGGTGTTGTTTACGTTGATATAAGAACAGAATAGTTACAATAAATCCAACCAGGAGTAATGCCAACACACCACCAATTAAAATTATTACATAGATTTCCTGATTCTGATCCTGCATAAAAACGCTATAGTGAACAATGAATATAATAAACTATTCATTAGGTTCAGTAACGCTGAAATGTTATTCATAATGATGGATGGAAAATTATGCATGAAGTTTGCAAGGCTGAAATATGGAAAAGTACAACAATAAAAAAAGAGCAATCCAGTGCATATCCAAAATGCAGGCTCTCTTATCAAAATTACTGAATGATTGCTTTGAAATAATTCAAAAAAGTAGTAAATACAAATAGAGGTAACCATAAGACATCCCAAAGAATAAGTAACTGACGCAAATCCATCTACCTGGTAAAAAAATATGTTTAGAAAAAATAGGGCTGGATAAAATATGAAAAAATATTTTATTAATCGCTTGAATTTTACCGATTCAATTATCTCATGAAGTAAAAAAAAATAAAACATGAATTCGAATAGTCCGAAAAAATTATATAATGAAGTTGTGTTAAGCTTTTGTGACCATCGATAAAACCCTACGCATTCTATGATTAAAGTGGCACACAGATAATACGGAAAAGCTTTTAGGTAAAGCGGGTTTTGTTTTTGTCGTAGATTATTTATGCTTACAATCAAACTGATCACAATAAATAATATATAAAAGGAGGTTTCCATTTTTTCGTTCTGCAAAGAACGTATATTTATCTACGTTGGTAAAACAAAAAAACCTCCATTCACAGGAGGTTTTTTGCTTAATACTTTTTTATTTAAATTACGGCCAGCCCTTTGTCTCCGCGATCAATGATAGTGAGACCAAGACCCCAGTCTGAGTCATTTGTACCGATGACATCATCTTGCTTACACATCGGAGGACATAACTTTCCCATGTTATAAGCCACGATACTTGTTCCACTTTCAGTTGTTGTATAAATATCCTTATTCACAAGGCCGGTTTCAGTTTCTTTTGTTTTTGTTGCAACCATAACCACAGTTTGTCTGCCGGCATATAACGGTTGTTCGGTATAGTCAGCAGGATATGCTGCGAAATACATCTTCATTCCATCAGCCCCGTTGTCTTTTGCATGAGCCAGAAAATTTTCAATTTCCTCAACGCTCCACCATACACTCAATGAATCTTCTTTGCCAATTCTCTCTGAGTTTTGCGCCCATCTTTCATGTTTGTACTCACGTATTACCGAATCTACATGGTTTGTATCGACGTATTTACCAACACTTATCGATGTTTTTTCTACTGTAATCATACCCTTAAAGTTTAAGTTTTTTAGTGAATCAGATTAACTCAGTAAAAGTATAACAGGTTAGGCAGGAAAGTTAACCGCAAGGCGGTGCATATCAACCAATTACAAATAAGGATTATTTGTAAAGTCAAGACAGTCAGTAATTAACGCGATTTCCCGCAGAAATATACCGTTTAATTCCGGTAAATGAAACCGTAAAACTCGCAGGTTTTAGACCGTTGGATTACGGGGTGAAAAGCACCGTAATTGCCTGGTACGAAAAACAGTAATAAATTATCTTATTATAAGAGGAGGATCAACGATTTTGGCGGAACTTAGATAATGTACTCAGCAACCCGTTTTTAAACTTCATTATCCAGGTTGAAAATATGTAATAAAATCATATCCGGATAGCTGACGTTAAAAATATTCCTTTGCAAGACCATCGAATGTATAATTCCAGCCTTTCCTGAATACCATCTGTTAAACCTTATCCTATTGACTCTCATGCTACCTGATCTCTGAAAGGCAGCTGTTCATCAGAAAAAAACAATTCAGCCGGTTTTTTTCACCCTGATGGATTTGAGGACAGTATATAGATTCCATAGATGAATTTATATACTGTTCCTTTTTATAGGAACGCTCCGTTCCTGAGAATGGTAATTCCCTTTTGCGTGGGGATAATGTTACAATCGGGTTTTACCCCCAGACCTTATTTATTATGGACGCTTCTTATTTTGGCCTGGTTGATTTCTTTTTGTTTCTCATTGCAATCAATGCAGAAGCAATTTGGATTAAAAGCACTCAGGGGTTTACTATTAAATATATTCCTGTGCCTTTGCGGATGTCTGAGTCTTTACTATAAAGATGATTTGAATGACCGCGAATCAATTGCCAATGTTTATCAGCCAGGTGCAAAGCTTGTTCTCACTATACAGGAACCACTTTTGAAAAAACCCGGCTCTTATAAAACATTGGCTTCAGTACGTGGTATCATTCTTAATAATAAACTGTACAAAACCAATGGAAGCATTCTTTTATTCTTTGAAAAGGATCCGGTTCATTTGAAATTAAAGTATGGAGACATTCTCATTTCAGGGGCGGTGCTCCAACCGGTCTCCAATACCGGAAATCCTGCAGCTTTCGATTATCGTCGTTATTGTTATTTACAGGGCATCCACTATCAGTTATTTCTTAATGCCAATTCATTTACGTTAACCGGTAAAACGAATGTTAATCTGCTGAAGAAATTTCTATTTGACTTAAGGAATGAGATCATTGCAATTATGCAGCAGAATATTCCGGGGAAAAAGGAATCGGGACTTGCCGAAGCGCTGCTTATCGGATATAAGGATAATCTGGATAAAGAGCTGGTCCAATCATATTCGAATACAGGTGTGGTGCATGTTATTGCCATATCGGGTTTACACCTGGGTCTGATCTATGCATTGCTTGTGCGGCTCACAAGAAGGCTCAACAGATCAGTGACCGGCCGCTGGATTCAGTTATTAATTGTAATAACGGGTATTTGGATCTTTTCTTTGCTGGCAGGCGGATCGGCATCTGTTGTGCGATCTGCGGTAATGTTTACCTGTATTGCTACCGGGTATGTACTTTCAAGAAAATCATCTGTTTATAACAGCCTTGCCGCCTCTGCTTTTTTGCTTCTCAATTATAACCCATTCTGGTTATGGGATACAGGCTTTCAACTGTCTTATGCCGCAGTGCTCAGCATTGTGCTGTTTCAGAAACCGGTTTACAATCTGATCACCGTTGAAAACAAACTTTTGGACATGCTTTGGAGAACCTGTGCCGTTACGTTATCGGCACAAGTATTAACCACGCCCGTAAGCGTATTTTATTTTCATCAGTTCCCAATTCTTTTTCTCGCAACAAATCTTATTGCTATCCCTCTTTCAAGCGCCATTCTTATTGCAGAAATATTCTTGTGCTGCATTTCCTTGTTGTCTCCGGCTGCGGTCATTCTTGGAAAGATTATTTACTTTCTGATATATGGAATGAACTCTTTTGTAGAATTTATTGACAGACTTCCGCATTCAAACTGGCGGCATCTGCAGATCGATGTGCTCCAATTTTTTTTACTCTACACAATCATTGCAGGCAAAGTTCTCTGGCTTTCAGAAAAAATCAAAACCGGACTGGCAATAACATTAGCGGCTTCATTATTTTTCCTTTTAATTCGTAGCCTGTCATTTTACCAGGCAGGCATTCAACAAAAGATCATTGTCTATAATATACCTAAAAACAGTGCAGTGGAATTTGTGAAAGGCAGAAAAGCGATGTTTATCGCTGGCGCTGCTGTAAAAGACAATGTTTCTTTGATACGATTCCATATCGAACCTTCAAGGATATATCATCGGATCTCAACAGTGTATGCTTCGACAGATGTTGAGAACAGCAATTTCGCATACTGGCATAACGGCAAAAAAATACTCGTAATCCACAACCCGGTTAAACTCGGAGTAAATACGGATTTGGTTGTTATTGGCGGAAATCCGGGCGGAAAGATTACTGACCTAATCACCGGTATGATGCCGGATTTGATAGTATTTGACAGTTCCAATGCACGCTGGAAAATAAGAGCGTGGACTAAACAATGCCAGGAACTTGGCCTGGCTTGCTTTTCTGTACCCGATGAAGGCGCTTTTGTAATGAATTTGAATTAATATACTTTTGCGCCCTTAAGACTCATCCCGGGATTGTAATCTGAAGAAGTAACCGGTATAAAATTTATAACATGAAAATTAAATCAGCACTTATTTCTGTTTTCTATAAAGATGGATTGGAACCGATCGTAAGAATATTACATGACCAGGGGGTTACTATTTATTCCACGGGCGGGACACAAGCGTTTATTGAAAAACTTGACATTCCGGTTGTACCCGTTGAATCGCTTACAACTTATCCGTCGATACTGGGAGGTCGCGTAAAAACGCTGCATCCTTCCGTTTTTGGTGGAATTCTGGGAAGAAGAGATAATCCCGTTGATGTTCAGGAGATGGAGCAATATAAGATACCCGTTTTGGATCTTGTGATCGTTGATCTCTATCCTTTCGAGGAAACTGTTGCGTCAACAACGGAAGAAAAATCGATCATTGAAAAAATTGATATAGGTGGACCATCAATGATCCGGGGAGCGGCAAAAAATTTCAATGACGTACTGGTAATTGCTGCTAAAAAAGATTATGCAGAACTGGAAACGCTTTTACAAGACCAAAAAGGCGAAACCAGCCGCGAACAACGAAAGAAATTTGCGGCTAAAGCATTTGAAATTGTGGCGCATTACGATGTTGCCATTGCAAAATATTTCAACCAGGAAGAAAGTCTCTATTTTCTTGAGTCCAGTTTTGGTCCCAAAACCATGAGGTATGGCGAAAACCCTCAACAGATGGGAACTTTCTTTGGCGATTACAGTAAGACTTTCAACCAGCTTCATGGAAAGGAATTGTCTTATAATAATCTTGTGGATGTTGATGCTGCCGTACAGCTCATCCGGGAATTCGGGGTTACCGCAGATCAGCAGGATTTTGTTTTTGCAATCATTAAGCATACTAATGTGTGCGGGATTTCGGCGAGGTCATCTGTTAAACAAAGCTGGGACGATGCACTTGCCGGAGATCCTGAAAGTGCTTTTGGAGGAGTTCTGGTATGTAATGGCACCATCGACAAAGCCACTGCTGAAGCAATCAGTGAAATATTTTTTGAAGTACTTATTGCTCCGTCTTTCGCCGAAGATGCCCTTACAGTCCTCAAGTCTAAAAAGAATCGAATACTTCTTGAACTAAAAAACACAAAACCGGAAACAACCCAATTTAAATCGTTGATCGGTGGTGTTCTTGTGCAAGGCACGGATGTAGGCAATTATTCTAAATGGGAAGAGGTAGGAGGTTCCAATTCAACAGCTGATCAAAGAAGTAATCTTGAGTTTGCTAACCTTATTTGTAAACATCTTAAATCTAACGCGATTGCCCTTGTCAAAAATAAACAGCTTATTGGAAAGGGTTGTGGACAAACAAGCCGGATCGATGCATTAAGGCATGCTATTGAAAAAGCGCATCAATTTAAGTTTGACCTTAAAGAGGCTGTGCTTGCAAGCGATGCATTTTTTCCTTTCAATGATTGCGTCCAGATCGGACATGAATCCGGCATCACAGCTTTCATACAACCCGGAGGTTCCGTAAGGGATAAAGATTCTATTGAATATTGCAAGCTAAATAAGCTGGTGATGGTAATGAGCGGATCGAGGCATTTCAGGCATTAATTGAATCAAAAATGATGTTTATAATTTGAGCGCCGGACAAACCGCTTTTTCAATAAAGGTTAAAGCATTTTTTGCTCTGGCGATGGTATGTTTTTTCTGGGGTACAACCTGGATTGCCACCAAAGAAGGTGTCATGCACATGCCTGCCCTCCAATTGGCGGGAATCAGGCAACTAATGGGTGGATCATTTTACGTGATATATTTCCTCAGTAAAGGATATGCACTTCCCAAAGGCAGGGAATGGTGGCCCGTATTAATCCTAAGCCTTCTTAATTTTGTATTGACAAATGGCCTGACAACGGTTGGACTCAAATTTATTTCACCGGGCCTGGGAGCTATTATTACAGCGATTTTTCCGTTATGGATTGTTGTAATCGGACTGTTGAGAGGCAAAGATATGCCGCCGGCAAAAGCAGTTGCAGGGCTTGTAATGGGTTTCCTGGGGATCTGTATCATATTTTACGATCACCTTCATGATTTTTTAGACGATAAATTCCAGCTTGGAATTATCCTTTCAATGCTGGCTTCATTGAGCTGGGCCTTTGGGACGCTTTACACAAAAAATCAGGCGGTAAAATTCAATCCTTATTTTAGTATTGGTCTACAGATGATGATTTCAGGCATTATCATGGGCGGGTTTTCGTACATAAATGGAACCGCCATTCAAATTTCGGAGATACCCTGGCAAGCCTGGGGTGCAATAATTTATCTCGCGGTATTTGGTTCAGTGATTTCTTTTATTGCGTATTTGTTTGCACTACAGCATTTACCAACTACACAGGCTTCCATTTACGCCTATATAAATCCTATAGTAGCTGTCCTTTCCGGGTTTCTCATATACAGCGATCCGCTGACTCTTTATCTTGCTACAGGTGGTGCCGTAATTTTATACGGTGTTTACCTGGTAAACAAAGTGTACAGTAAAGCCTAGCTGGTTGAAATAAAAAACAAAATCTTGCTTTCCTTAATTTACAAGTGAATCTGAATATGCATCCCAGTACACCGTCTCTCTCATAAACAATTCGAACATTTTACGCCAGGCTTTAAATTCCGTGGAATTCCCCAGCATATGATTGTGCCAGATGGATATAAAACTGCCATTGAGTTTTTTGATCGTTTCATAGTACTGAATCAATTCCAGGTAGGTTTGCTCTGGCGTTTGATTCTGTTCGTAATAGGAATTGGCATCCATGAAACAATATGGATTCATAATCAGATCTGTTCTCTCATCTCTTTCCAGGTCATACCATTTGTATGATGAACATACAGAAGCGCGGAAGCCATTGACCGAACCATAGCCCATAGAAAAGTCGTTTCTGATACCTGCGCTGATAAGTGCCCTGAATGTGTCGGGTGTGTGAAATCTTATGTAGTGCTGACGGCTCAGCTGAATAGGTTTATCTGCCACCACTTCCAGCCATTCGAGTTCTTCTTTCAGTAGCCCTTTGTTATCACCACTCTGCCAGGAAGGGTGAAGGCCAACTTCATATTTTGAACTGTAATACTCGATCAGATCACGAAACGCTTTTACATCTGTTGAAATATTTTTGTCGTTGCCTCTCTGTTTTTTTGCAACCAGGAAAAAATAAAAAGGTTTAAGCCTGCAGTAAAGATGCAGTGCATCCAGCCATTCAAAACAGTCGAACGGGTCTTGTTTTTTTCTTCGTAACACCATCCAGCGATCAGCGATTTCTGTCCAGTTCCCCTTAGCAAACGCCCGCACGAATCCTGCAATTGTCCGGAGTACTCCTTTATACAAATATGAATATGCAATGTCTATATCATAAGTGAGGTTGCAGGAAAACTGCTGATGTTTAAACCGGATTTCCGGGTATTTGCTTTGCAGAGCGCTTTTGAATGACGCCAGCCAGATATTGATCACCGGCAAATGCAGAAAATTTTCTCTGAAGGCAAGTGAACCTATGTGTGCGTATCTTCCATATTCGTCTTTAACATGCGGGAGATACTCTTCGTACCTCGACAATAGAAAAAATGAAGCTGCGAAAATATCAAATGGATGGTCGCCGGTTGTCTGGTAAATAGCTTTCGAGTTTTCAAAATCAAAAACATCAGGGTTTTGTTCACTGATGCCTGATTCGAATAAAAGGGGAACCGGGCAAACATTGAATGCCGGTTCATCAAATGAGTTATTGGAGTAATTGACTTTAAACCGGGCGGATTTAAAATTTGCAGGATCCGAGGTGAGAGCGATCGGATCAACAAACAGCTCTTTACCGATAAACTCAAGTATGTATTGAAGCCTTGGGGTTATTTTAGAGGTATATACTGTTATCATAGGCAGGTTTTCATCTTTAAGCTGCCCTCCTGCGAAGGAGGGCGGGGAGCGAAGCGAGCGGGTGGTTGTTCTTTAAACTTACATCCTATTTTAGTTTACGGTTACCAAAAACAACCACCCCATGCCTTCGGCATTTCCCCTCCTTCGCAGGAGGGGAGTTTTTTTCGGCCCATATCTGGTTAAAAGTTTTCTCTGAAAAATCAAGTTCAGCTCTGTGGGCAGTCCATCCTTTGAAAGCTTTATTCACTATCCAGTTCTTAATTTTTTTATTCCCCTTGTTCATTGTTTTGCGGCTAAGACTTGCCTTCTTCCAAAGTTTCCAGGCTATCTTCTCGGCTGTTGAAGTGAGACCCGCATCAGCGGCTTCATAACGGTTTTCCAATAGCAGCTCATGCAAATTAATTTTAACTGCACAAACTTCCGTGCAATTTCCACATAGTGAAGATGCATTGCTAAGGTGTTTCCAGTCTTTCACCCCGCTTAAATGTGGTGTAATCACCGATCCGATTGGTCCGCTGTATGTGGTACCATAGGCATGACCACCAATGTTTTTATAGATCGGACATGCGTTAAGACAGGCGCCGCAACGGATACAATAAAGGCTCTCCCTTGCTACCGGGTTATCCAGAATATTTGTTCTGCCGTTGTCCAGCAATATTACGTACATACTGTCCGGGCCATCAACTTCTCCAGGCTGCCTCGGACCGCTGATAATAGTATTATAAACTGTAAGTTTCTGTCCCGTTCCGTATGTTGCCAGTAATGGCCAGAAAAGCCCGAGATCGGTTATAGAAGGTATAATCTTTTCAATCCCTACGATCACAATATGTGTTTTTGGGAACGCCGCGCTCAGTCTTGCATTACCTTCGTTTTCTGTAACGGCGATACTCCCTGTGTCCGCAATAATGAAGTTGGCACCGGTAACACCAATTTCTGCGGCAGGATACTTTTCGCGTAATTTCTCCCTGGCTACCAGTGTGAGTTGCTGTGGAGTTAGGTTTGGTGCAGTATGCAGTTTTTCGTAAAAAAGTTTAGCAACATCTTCCTTGCTTTTATGCATGGCCGGTGTAACTATATGGTAAGGTGGTTCACCATCAAGTTGCTGAATGTATTCACCGAGATCGGTTTCAACGCTTTCTATGTTGTGTTCGGTGAGAAATGCATTTAAATGTATTTCTTCGGTTACCATGCTTTTGCTCTTGACAACGGATCTGCAGTTCTTTTCTTTACAAATTTCAAGAATTGATTCAAGTGCTTGTTTTGAATCTTCGGCCCATATTACCTTACCGCCGCGTTTGGTAATCTGCGCTTCGAAACTTTCCAACTGCTGATCCAGTGTCTCAATGGCCCGCCACTTTATATTCTTGGCCCGTTCGCGCGCCAGGTCTGTGTCTGAAAATTGGGCTTTCCCCAGGGGCACGGTACTGTTATACTTGCCGATATTGAAATTCAACTTGAATCTGTGATCAAGATCTTCAGCTTTGATAGTGCTTTTTGCATTGAATGTAGAAGCGTTCTCTGACATAGTTTCGTTACTGAATTCTTTTGAAAAATGCCGTCCCGTATAACGATTATTTCTTTTTAGTTTCAAAATAATCCTGCGCCACCTTATCCAGCGCGTTGTAAAAATTTTCTCCGTATTTCCTTATAATGGGCTCTTTCAAAAATTGATAGACAGGTACTTTTAGTTTTTTTCCGAGGCTGCAGGCGGGTTTACACAGGGATTCCCTTGGCTCATAATTCATCCGGTCAAAATCGCCTTTTTTACCGGTTTTAGTAATGATCGGATAGAAATGGCAGCTGATCGGTTTTTTCCAGTTCACTTTGCCATCACGGTAAGCCTGTTCGATGGCGCATTTGATAACACCCTGGCCGTCATGAAATGCATATGCACAAAGTTTGCCCTCGATAGTTGGTGTTACCCATCCAAATTCCACATCATATACATACCGTCCGTGTTTTTCAATCCAGGCCAGGCCTTGCCTGGTCAGATATGGTCTAACCGTTTCAAAAATGTCATTGATTATGGCAAGCTCTTCCTTTTCAAGCGGAGCGCCTGCATCTCCATCTTCACAACAACCACCCTTGCATTTTGCCAGATCACAAACAAATTGCTGTGATACCACATCCTCACTGATTAAAACATTATCTATCGCTATCAAAATGTTTTTTTACAAATGTAACCAATAAGCCGTAACTGTGTGAAACCCGGTTGGTTTGTCATAATTAAGTTGTATAAAAATACCACCTATATAAATGAAAATTATTTAAGCTGTAGTGTATTGATCAGGTGTTTCATATCTTCTTCAAGAAAGCTATTTACCACGCCCAAAGAATCAGAATTGGGAGAAGCATCAAAATAGAGCGCTCCACGCACAAAATGTTTTACAGAGTCTGTTACAAAAAACTGTTTGGCCGTGGCGGCATTGCCACCAACCTGGAAGAAAACGCCGGTAAAGCCCTGGGGCGTATGCATTAATGAGTCCCTGATTTCGGTTGCCTTTGACGTATGCTTATAAGTCATTTTAAAAGCATCGCTTACCAGTGAATCAAAATTGTTTTTTTTGATCTCTTTATAGCTGATATATATTTTTCCAAAAAATTCAGGAAAGTCAATATTGATCCAGTAATCGTTCTCAGGTTTGGCCTCAAAAAAAGTTGTATCCCTGACTATTTTCGCATACACAGGATATTCAAAGGAATATGGAGAACCCGGTTGGTCATATTTCTGGTATTCATGCTTCGGAAAATCAATTCTGAAATATCCGCGTTGTTTTAAAGTATAGTCGCTGTTGCAGGCTACTAAAATTATAATAAGAGTACAAAGAATTGATCGGATCATAATTCTTAATTGCATTTAAATAAAAACACTTAGTTAGTTTGTCTCTTGATAGTCACCTTAACTTTGCGGATCCGGTTTTTTTCAACTTCAAGGGTGGTAAATTCAAAATCACCTACTATTGCCACATCATTTTGTTTGGGTATCTCGCCTGAAAGTTCGAGAATCAAACCTGCCAGCGAATCGCTTTCTCCCCTTACCTCGTCAAAAGTATCAAGTGACAAATTCATCAGCTTGCACACATCATTGATCATCGTTTTTCCTTCAAAGATGTAATTGTCTTCATCAACTTTTTTGTTAACACTTTCTTCTTCATCAAATTCATCTTTGATCTCACCGATTATTTCTTCAAGAACATCTTCAAGAGTAACAATTCCACTTGTTCCACCGAATTCATCGACAACAACAGCAAAATGTATACGTTTGGTTTGAAATTCTTTCAGCAGATCTTCTATAAACTTTTGTTCATGTACAAAATACGGAATTCGCATCAGGACATGCCAGTCAAAGTTATCCGGTTGGTTCAGATGTGGAATCAGATCCTTGGTATGGATCATTCCGACAATATCATCCAGGTTTAGTTTAAATACCGGCAATCTCGAGTAATGCAGTTCTTCCACTTTTTGTTTAAGCTCCTTAAATGTGAGTGTTGTTGGAACACCATTAACGTCGAGCCGTGTACGCATTATTTGTTTCACCGTGATATGCCTGAATTTATAAATCCCTGCCAGTATCCGTTGTTCTTCTTCTTCGTGAATGGTTGACTTTATAGCTTCCTCCAATTGCTGCTGTGAGTAAGCGCGCGAAGTACTGCCACCCATAAATTTTTCGATGCTCTCAGACATACTCATGAGAGAAGCACCCAGCTTTCGGAAAAGATAATAAATAATCTCCACGAGATAGGAGGCTTCATAGGCAACACGCAGATTATTCTGATTTGCCCTGATCTTGGGCAGCACTTCTCCGATAAGCACAAGCACAAATGTGATCAGGACTACTTTAAGTGCGATCCAGAATACCTGCCATCCGATTTGCTGGGGAAATATCTGATCAATAAGGATATTCGATAAAATGATTATTGCAATATTTACCACGATACTTGCAACCATCAACGAACCAAGTAAAGTCCGCGGATCTTCGAGCAGGTTGGTAATTCTTTTCCAGCCTGTATCCTGCTTGGTTTTAAGCATATTAATATCCCGGTATGTGAGTGAAAAAAATGCGACCTCCGCACCCGAGATAAAAAAAGAAAGTATCAGCAGTAATAATACAATTGCTGCCAGAATGGTAGTTGCCTGGATACTTGCGACCAGAAGTATTGGCTGGAAATGATCATTCAGAAAGTAGTTCAATAAAGGGATATCCAAAGCAACTTGTTTTTATCAATATAAAGGCAGGTCTAGCGGCCTGCCCTTATCATAACATTGAAAGCGAAATTATCAATAATTTATTATGAATGAAGAATTATAAACACCGATTTCGTGAAATATATAATAGAGTTTAATAATCAGAACGGAAGATCCTGGGACGGCTCATCAATAGGGGGCAGATCTCCGCTGTTGAAACCTTCAATATTTCCATGCGATGCCGTTCCGGGACCATTGTGGTGCCCTGCATCGGTTCTTTTATCCAGCATGATGAGGTTATCACCCACAACTTCCGTTGCAAATTTCTTCACTCCTTCTTTATCCTCCCAACTGCGGGTTCTGAGTCTGCCCTCTATATAAACAAGGCTGCCTTTATGAAGATATTTTTGTGCCAGGTCGGCCAGGCCACGCCACAAAACAACTGTGTGCCATTCGGTCTGCGAGATAAGTTTTCCAGCCCTGTCTTTAAATGTTTCTGTGGTAGCGAGAGGAAATTTCGCAACTGCAATATTTCCTTCCAGTATCTGTACATCCGGATCCTTTCCCAAATTTCCAATAAGCATTACCCTGTTTACGCCTCTCATAATAACAATTTTGATAGTTAATAATCAGCTGCCTATCCTTTTCCTTAAGTATTTAATTTCGTATCCGTCTAACAACTATAAGCCCAGTATGTTATATACGAATTCCGTATTATAAATTTACTAAATTCATCGGGCTGTCACATTAAAATATTTTGGCACGCAGGTTCCGGGTATCGGTTACATTGCCTGCTCTTCCAGGAAGGTGTTGATCATCTTTGGAAATGCAAGTCCTGACAATTCACATTTATTTACTTTTTGAAAGGGTGGTGGCAGAAATACATCTTCAGGCGTGGAAACCTCTATGAACTGACCATGAATGGTTTGATGTGTCAGTTGCTGAATATAGACCCTGCTTTGGGAAATTATTGCATATGGCTGTGCGCCCAGCAACTCGTTCAGAAAGGGCTGATGAGGAAAAGGAGAGGGATCGTTTGTTTCATACAGGGCAAATTCGTGCAGATTCTGCCATATATCTTTTTCAGTTCTTTTCCGGATAAAGATTGTCTCCGGTGACTGGATCTTAAAATAATAAAACCATCTGTGTTTTTTAACCAGCTTCTTTTCTTTCACCGGTAACTGCCTGATCAGGTCGTTCTTAAAAGCTTCACAGTCCTGCTGTTGGGGGCATTGTTCACATAATGGATTTGACGGTTTGCAGATTATCGCGCCAAAATCCATAATTGCCTGATTGTATACTCCCGGTTGTTTTTTGTCGAGTAAAGACGTTGCCAGTTCCTGATAAAGCTTCTTTCCTGATGAAGTATCTATCGGGGTAGTAATTCCAAAATATCTTGCCAGCACCCGCTGAACATTTCCATCTACAACTGCGTAGGGCTCATTAAAAGCAAAAGAAGCAATGGCAGATGCAGTATATGGTCCAACACCTTTTAAGAGCTTGATTTTTTCATAAGTATCTGGAAAAAATCCATTGAGTTCATTTGAAATGATTTTGGCAGAAGCCAGCAGATTTTTACATCTGCTATAATAACCAAGTCCTTCCCAAAGTTTAAAAACTTTTTCTTCCGGTGCATTTGCAAGATCATGTACCGTTGGAAAAACTGCAATGAAAGATTGATAATAAGATAAACCCTGCTCAACACGGGTCTGTTGTAAAATAATTTCACTGAGCCAGATCTTATAAGGATCTTTTTCTCCTTTCCATGGCATCGACCTTTTGTTGGTCGATTTATTCCAGGCCAAAAGCTTATCACGGAAACTACTATTCATTATCGCAATATTAAGTATCAGTCATTGATTTACACCGGAAGCCCTGATAATCAATGACGATTTCCATCAAAATTTGCGGGAAATCGAATCTTCAGGGGAACTGATAAAAAAGGTATTGTATTATTAATCAATCGATTACGAATCTTATTATAAAAGAATAAAATTCATTATCAATAATTTATACTTTTCTTGCAAATTTGAAAATTTACCGTTAATTTCACTAATGAATTGATTTAGTGCAGATTGGCTTTAACTACCCGGGCTATCCAAACTAATGAAACGAACAGCGTAGCAATTGATCAGTCACATGATGGTGATTAGAAACTGACATCTTAACAAAATTATTAAACCTAATTAAATTCATTAACATGAGAAAAGCAGACCTCGTTAACCAGATATCTGAAAAAACAGGTATCCCGAAGGTTGATGTATTGGTGACGCTGGAAACCATGTTCAAAGAAGTGAAGGATACGCTGGCGGATGGTGAGAACATATACATACGTGGTTTCGGAAGTTTTATAACCAAGAAGAGAGCCGCCAAAATCGGCCGTAACATCAAAAAGAATATTGCAGTGCATATCCCCGAACATTATATTCCTGCATTCAAACCTGCTAAGGAATTTGTGGCAGAAGTTAAAAAATTACAATCTATAAAAGCAGATCAGCCAAACCCGGATGATGAAGCTTAAATTTGCAGCTTAATTCTTTCTAATTGAAAAAGCAGCAGTTAAGTCTCATTGGCGGAGCAGTGGCGCTCCTCTTTATTATTTATTTTTTCGGTAACAATGTGCCCCCAATTGAGAAAAAGCCTGTTTCTTCGGCTACTCACCAGGATGAGGCACCACTTGACATCAACTCCATCCTTTCCGCCTCGAAGAGGCAGCTAACTCCCGAACAGTCAGCATTTGTAAGTCGTCTTGAATCTGCGGTTGTACGTGGCAGTGTAAAAGACCAGCAAATCAGTGTTTATAAACAGCTGGCAAATTTCTGGAAAGACACCGTTCATCTGCTTCTTCCTTATTCATATTATACTGCTGAAGCCGCGAAGTTGGAAAATTCTGAAAAAAGTCTCACCTTTGCAGCCCAATTCTTTGCAGGGAACATGCGTCGTCAGCAGGAACCCATGCTAAAGAAGTGGATGGCCATACAGGCTAAAGAGTTGTTTGAAAAGGCTTTAGAACTGAATCCGGCAAGCGATTCCCTCAAAATTGGATTAGGATCCTGTTATCTTTTTGGTAATATAAGTGACAATCCGATGAAAGGAATTTCGCTGATCCGCGAAGTTGCGGCGAGAGACTCAACAAATATGTATGCCCAGTTCATGTTAGGAATGGGTGGACTGGTTTCCGGGCAAATTGATCTGGCGATTCAGCGTTTGTTGAAAGTCGCAAAGAATGAGCCTCAGAATGCAGAAGCAGTGCTTGCACTGGCAGATGCATTTGAAAGAAAAAATGATAAAGCAAATGCGATCTTGTGGTATGAGAGGGGAAAGGAACTTATTGGAGATCCTGACTTTATCAAGGAAATCAATCAGCGCATCAGCTTATTAAAAACATAGCCTTTTCTTTATTGAAGGGGACTACATAAACAAATTAATTAACTTAAATCACTGGTGATTATGCCTTGCGGTAAAAAAAGAAAACGTCATAAAATTGCTACGCACAAGCGTAAAAAAAGACTAAGAAAAAACCGTCATAAGAAGAAAAGCCGCTAAAATATTCTTCTGAAACGGGGCCGTTAATCCGGCCCTTTTTCTTCATTATAGCTGAAAATATTATCTGACTTTTATTGCGGTGCCTGCCTGTGCATATTTGTCAAGTAATTCCACTTCAGCGACTTTCCTTTCAGTGATGATTGGTTACCACGGTAAAAGATGATTACGTTTGAACAAGGAACTTATTATAAACGCAGCTCCCCAGGGTGTAGAAATAGCACTTTTAGAGGATAAGAAGCTCGTAGAATTGCATCACGAAAAAACTGATGCCAATTTTGCTGTCGGCGACTTATATCTTGGAAAGGTTAAAAAGCTCATCCCCGGACTGAACGCAGCTTTTGTTGATGTCGGATTTGAGAAAGATGCATTCCTCCATTATACGGATTTAAGCCCTTATGCCCGGTCGTTACTTAAATTTACACAGGTAGGCATTAATGATACCAGTGAGCACGGCTTCGATTTTGGCACTTTCCAGGTTGAACCTGAAATAATAAAAACCGGTAAGATCAATGAAGTATTAAGCGGCAAGCCTAATATTCTTGTTCAGATCCTTAAGGAACCCATCGCAGCTAAAGGGCCAAGGCTAAGTTGCGAGATCTCTCTTCCCGGTCGTTTTGTGGTTATTACTCCTTTCAATGATATAGTTGCGGTTTCCCGGAAGATTCATTCTGCAGATGAACGCAAACGTCTTCAGAAGATCGTTGAAGCCATCAAGCCAAAAAACTTTGGTGTCATCGTACGTACTGCTGCTGAAGGAAAGAATACAGCTGAATTGCATGAGGATCTTTCGATGCTGGTAGAAACCTGGAAGATCATTCAGCACAATCTTAAAGGTGCCGTTGCACCTGCAAAGATCCTGAGTGAGCAAACAAAGGCCACCAGTATGTTGCGCGATTTGTTGAATGAGGACTTTAATAAGATCGTTGTCAACGATCGCAATATATTCAACGATACCCGCAATTATATTCAACGGATTGCGCCGGAGAAAACAGAAATAGTAGCTTATTATAATAATGGCTTACCAATATTTGATCAGTTTGGCATAACCAAACAAGTGAAAGCTGCATTTGGTAAAACAGTCAACCTTCCCAGCGGTGCATACCTGATTATTGAACATACAGAAGCACTTCATGTAATTGATGTTAACAGCGGTTATAAAAGTGTCGGCAATAACCAGGAGCTTAACGCACTTGAAACAAATCTTGAAGCTGCTGCTGAAATTTCCAGACAACTTCGCTTAAGGGACCTGGGTGGTATTATCGTCGTTGACTTTATCGACATGAAACTTCCAGATAATAAGCGTAAGCTGATGGAATCAATGGAAGAGTTCATGCGCCCCGATCGTGCGAAACACGCGGTGCTGCCAATATCCAAGTTCGGATTGATGCAGATAACTAGGCAAAGGATGAAGCCGGAGATGAACATTAATACCCAGGAAGTTTGCCCTTCCTGCAGTGGTACCGGCAAAATATCTTCTACGCTTTTGCTTGAAGATGAAATTGAAAAGAACCTGAGCTACCTTCTTACACATCAGCATAAAGACCTGAAACTCGTTGTACACCCTATTATGCATGCTTACCTTACAAAAGGCAGCTTCTTTAATTCAAGACAATGGAAGTGGAGATGGAAGTATGGACGTAAAGTGAATATCACAGAAAACACCAATTATCATCTCACAGAATTTCACTTCTTCAACAAACACGAAGACGAGATCAAACTGTAATTCGTTTATTGGTTTACAATATATCGTTAGTTTTTAAAAAGAAAATGGTCCGTGTTACGGACCATTTTCTTTTTAAATATCATATTAAGATATCACTCATCTAGTAGCCTGCATTTTGTTCCAGGATTGAAGGTCCAACCGCATTTATCTCCCTGATTGGTATTGGCATTACGAGATTATTTGCATTGAACGGAATTGATCCGACTGATCCCTGTAATCTTTTTATATCATGTATCGCCTGGCCCTCATGAGCAAGTTCAAGTTTTCGTTCAAGAACAATATTGGCTGAAGTAGCATTTGCAGGTTGGGTTGTAAGACCTGCACGGCTCCTAATTCTTGTGATATCTGCCAGTGGCGTGGCACCAACCACTGTACCTAGTCTGGCATTTGATTCGGCTCTTGTCAGATACATTTCAGCAAGCCGGATGATTGGCAGATTGCGGTACTGAAGCCTCCATTTTCCACTGCGCCATACCGCCCCGTCTTTATAGAAAAAATTGTATCTGGCATCCGTCGTCCCACCCGTATAAAGATTGAGATGTTTTTGCAAGACATCCACATCACCGTTTCTTGCACCGTTTGCTGTAATTGACCAAAACAAATGCATATCATTGAAACCATCTTGCGAGCTAACCTGAATCGCAAATATATCTTCAGACGAATTTCCAGTATTGTTGAATGCTGCTGCGTATGTAGTTGTTAGAGTGAGTCCGCTATTGGCTATAACGTAATGGGCTTCATCGCGTGCCGCAACGTAATTGGCCATTTGTAAATAAACCCGGGATAATTGCGCTGAAGCCGCGAATGTCGTGGCATAAAATTCATTCTCCCTGGGTAATTTATTTTTTGCCGCAGTCAGATCTGCGAGTATCTGATCGTAGGTTTGTTGAATAGTACTTCTCGGAGAATAATTCACATCAGAAATATTTCCGGTTGTTGGAGTAAGAACCAGCGGCACACCCAGTCCGTTTGCTCCAGCACTGAAAGGCTTCGAAAACAACTTAACGAGTTCAAAATACATTGAACCTCTCAGAAACAGGGCCTCACCTTCGACCATGTCACGATCCGCTGCATTGACAATATCGATATTTGCAATAATATTATTGCTAACATTTATCGTTCTGTATATTGCAGCCCAGGTATTTGTTATGTAACTATTATTTGTTAGCATTAATTTATTGAACACTTCTCTGGGCTGATTAAATGTTCCATCCCACTTGATTTCGCCGTTATCCACTTCGGTTGCCAACAGCTCACTGTATAATTGTAAATCTCCACCATATGCCGATGCGTTACTTATGGCATCGTAAGCTCCATTTAATGCCTTCTTGACGTTGGCGTCATCAGTAAAAACCTGATTTTCGGATAAAGAAGCCAGCGGCTCAATATCCAGCTTCTTGTTACACGATATGAACGTTGTAAGCGCGACGGTTGCATATATAAATAGTCTTTTCATTGCTAATTCGTTTGATGTAAATAATCAGAACCCTATATTTAAACCGATAGAAATATTTTTTATCTGCGGTGCGGCATAAAAATCGCTACCCTGATTCCTGTTGCCTGCACGGTAGTCAGTATTAACTTCGGGATCCCAGCCAGGGTAATCTGTAATGGTAAACAGATTAACTGCGGTCGCATATATTCTGACTGTATTTAACTTAAGTCTCTGTATGACTGACTTGGGAAGGTTGTAGCCAAGCGTAACATTTTTGACCCGGACATAATCTCCGTCATATACATACCGGCTTGAGGCACTGACACCATTCCCTCTCAGATAACGCAGTTGTGGCTCATTTGTAATGTCACCTGGCTTTTGCCATCTGTTGAGGATTTCCCGGGTTTGATTATCATAATATTCAAAACTTGCACTCATGAATCCACCTGCTCCATTAATAATCTGGTTTCCAAAAACACCTTGTAACAACACACTCAGTTCAAAGCCTTTAAAACTGAAAGTGTTAGTCAGTCCTCCGATAACATCGGGATTTGGATTGCCAACTACAAAATTACCTGCACTGTTATAAACATTAGTTGTTGTTTTACCATCTGAAGTATAAAAAAGCGCATCGCCATTAGCGGGATCCACGCCTGCGAATCTTGGTCCATAAAAAATGCCAATAGATTCGCCAACTATCAATGAATTTAAATATCTGCCATCATTACCGGGAATGCTTGTCTGTTCACCATCCAGTTTTGTAACCTTATTTTTATTCAATGAAACATTGAGACTTGAGGTCCACCTAAAACTACCACCGCGAATATTGTCAGTATTCAAAACAAATTCAAAGCCTTTATTTTCCATTGAACCAACATTCCTTAATTGAGTGTTAAACCCGGAATTTGATGGAACAGGAACACTGTAAAGCAGGTCATTTGTTTTTTTGATATAATAATCGATTTCACCCGTAATTCTGTTATCAAAGAATCCAAAATCGATCCCAACATCGAACTGGTTCGATTTCTCCCAACGCAATTCTGAGTTTGCTAATTGTGAAGGTGCTAGTGATGATATACCCCCATATCTACCAACACCCCATAATCCAAGTGCACTGAAATTTTCAATGTCAGCATTTCCGGCTATTCCCCAGCTGGCGCGTAACTTCAAAAAGCTTAATACCTTTGAATTATTCAGGAAACTTTCTTCGCTTAATATCCAGCCTGCGGAAACAGCAGGGAATATACCATATCTTTCATCTTTTCCAAATCTTGAAGAACCATCAACACGGCCACTGAGACCTACCAGATATTTGTCCCTGAACTTATAATTTATTCTTGCAAAGTACGAAACGAATGAAGACCGCTGTGAACCCGAACTGCCACCGGTTATTTCACCTGCACTCGATAATAATTTAAGAGCATCCAAGGGAAATCCCTGTCCAAATACTCTCGCATTGTTATAATCATATTGCTGATAGGCCATGCCCGCTGTTGCATTTATATCATGGTCTTCACTTATAGCCTTATTAAAAGAAAAATAATTATTTGTATTGAAATTGAGCGAACGGTACCAGTTAGACTCACCATAGCCATCTGTACCCAGGCCGTAGGTAGTATTGGCTCCGTAAAATTCATCGTCGTTCTGATTCTGAATATCGACTCCGAATTCAGTTGTAAAACTGAGAGATGGAAGAAATTTATACGTGCCAAAAACATTGCCAATATTGCGGTAGGTCTTTGAAACATATTGGCCTTGCTCCGCATCTATCAGGGGATTGTTATATGTTGTAACAGGAAGGGTGCTCAGCTTACCATCTGCATCCCTCAGCGGAGTTATCGGTGACAACGCAACAATTTGCATGGGCGTTGAAAACTCGTTATCCACTGAAACCCTGCCTGATGTGGTTTGGCTTAAGCTGAAATTTACACCGATCTTAAATTTGCTGCTAACTTCATGCTCAAGGTTTAGTCTTGATGATATTCTTTTAAATGTATTATCGATAAGTATTCCATCCTGGCTATTATAAGAACCACTGAAGTAATATCTTGTTTTTTCATTGCCACCGGAAGCTGAAAGGTCAATCAGGGATGTTTTTGCATTATTGTTAAAAGCCTGTTTTTCCCAGTTCGTATTAGTTTCGTAACTCCTCCAGTCGGTTCCGCCTGAAAGATCGTCCATAGTAAGTTCTACTTCTTCAAGGTACGAGTCAGGATAATTTGCAGGATCCAGAGGATCATAGCCAGCAAGGAGGTCCCGGTTAATGGCTGATTCTCTTAACAGATCAACATATTCCTGGGCATTTAGAAACCCTCTTAAATTGGTTTCTTTGTTCCATCCAAATTGTGTATTTACCTGGAATACAGTCTTACCAGCCTTGCCTCTTTTTGTTGTAATAAGAACAACACCATTAGCTCCACGCGAGCCATATATTGCAGTGGCAGCCGCGTCCTTTAAAATGTCAAATGATTCAACATCATTGAAATTGATGTCTGCAAGTGCATTACCGGACAGCGAACTATTACTTATAGGAACCCCATCTATTACATATAAGGGCTCATTGCCGGCACTTAAAGACCCCGACCCCCGGATTCTGATTTTAACGCCCTCACCCACTTTACCATTATTTGCTTCCACAAACACACCGGCAGCTCTTCCCTGCAGTGCCTGGTTAAGATTGGGAACCGGCATGTTTTGCACATCAACCCCTTTTACTTTGGCTACGTTACCTGTCAGGTCCCGTTTCAAAGATGTGCCATACCCGACAACAACCACTTCAGACAGTGATTTGTCGGATGCCGTTAATGAAACATTTACTAGATCACTTGCCGATGCTTCAATCTCAGTGTAACCAACAAAGCTGAAAACAAGGGTATTAACTGAAGAAGCGACAATTAAACGGAAACTTCCGTCTGTTGAAGTGGTGGTGTTACTATTGCCTGTTTTGGATTTTACGGTAACTCCCGCTAACGGAGCTCCGTCTTTGGCATCTGTAACTTTTCCGATGATTTCTTTGGTTTGCGCATAGGCTTGCGAACAAAGCAAGGCCAATGCCATAATCAGGCAGTAACATTTTCTCATGAGTTATATGTTTGGTTTTTGAAACGCTCTTAATAAAAGTAGCCTTTTTTTAACGAAAATATAACATACCAAAAAATTTTAATGTTTGCTTTAAAAAACCCTGGACGCCAATACAAGCAGACTGGCTGGTTTCGACCAAATATTTGATCTAATTTATCATATCTAAAATAATGAAATGCATGTTGAAAATGCCGAAACGAAAAAGCCCCGACGATGCGGGGGCTTTTTAATAATTGTGCCTGGAATCCAGGCATGTGCCTGACAAATACTATGGATTAGGCTTAAGATTTTTATTTACATCAATTTCGCGTTGCGGAATCGGAAGTACTAATTTAGATGCGTTGTATGCAAAGGCGCCTACCGCTTTCTGGGTACGTTTCAACGACCAGAGTCTGTCTCCTTCAAAACCAAGTTCCCGGAACCGTTCAGCAATAAATGTATCAGCAGAAGTGACCACCGCGAGAGGGCTTGCTCCCGCGCGCGTCCGCACCTCATTAATATCATCAACAGGATCAGCACCTGTGGCTGTTCCTAAACGAAGGTTTGCTTCACCGCGGGTCAGATACATTTCCGCAAGGCGCACTACCGGAATAACTTTGTAAAACTGCATCCATTTTGCGGTATAAAGGCCTTCGACACCTGCAATATTAGATCCTTCATAACCATATTCACCACGTACATCCCCCGCCGGAAACATTCCAAAGTAGGCAGTATTGGCCTGCACATCACCACGCCCGCTAATAAGGGGCGGTTCCAGTGAATAGGCTGCATAAAATGTATTGATACCGTTGTTTGATGTTCCGGAATTGCTTTGAGATGTTTGCTGAATGGCGAAAACGTCTTCGCTGCTATTGTTTGCATTATTAAAAGCGCCGGAATAATTGACATTCAAACCAAATCCGCCACTTTCAATTACGGAATCTGCGGCGGCAACAGCATCTTTGTATTTAGCCATATTCATATAAACTCTTGATAAGAACGCAAAAGCAGCAAATTTGTCAGCGCGACCCGATGCCCCCACGTCTTCCATAGTTTTGGAAGCATCCGTGAGATCTTTAACAACCTGCACATAAATGGCATCGACCGAAACCCGCTCGGGATTGTGAATTGCAGCATCATATTCATATACCGGCTGAAGCACCAGGGGTACTCCGAGATTTGTCGCATGACCAGGATCCGAGTAAGGCAATCCAAAATAATTCACTAACTCGAAATAGATAATTCCACGTATGAACTTTGCTTCTCCTTCGATCTTGCTACGCTCATCTTCATCTACCAGACTGATCTTGTCCAGAACCGTATTCACTATATCTATTATGGTATAACTGTTTGCCCACATACCTGCTGCAATGGCGTTAGTACTGATTTGGGTCTTGCGGCCAAG